>Ga0315312_1000377_pt1 | contig 58410 bp, 55 predicted proteins | sample TDP7_MG_FD_203629 | JGI IMG/M metagenome (GOLD analysis project Ga0315312, IMG submission 203629) | Freshwater sediment microbial communities from Lake Towuti, South Sulawesi, Indonesia - TDP7 | ecosystem: Environmental > Aquatic > Freshwater > Lake > Sediment | place: Indonesia: South Sulawesi... | reverse complement strand
TCCAACGGTAAAAAGTCTGGGGAGAAATCCCAAAATATCTGCAGGTTAATCGGACATTACCGGTTTTTCGGTAATAATCAAACCAACCTAATCTTTTCCCTGCTTCTTTTGAAATATTGGTTCCTCTTGCCAGAGAAGCAAGAAACCCGGTTTTAGGAAGAACCATTCCGTAGATGCTCATAGTAACACCTATTTTACCACTACTCATTAGCGTTTAGGTGTCACTAATCTGTCTGAACGAGAACATTTTCTTCTCCCTACCGGAGCCAATTTCCCAAATTTAAAGCAATACTTTAAAGCCAGTATACCATTAAAGCAAACCCATGCCGCCTGATCCTTGTCACGGAAAAAGAGATGCTTTCCTTGCTATTTAAAATTTATTGACAAGCAAATCTCATTATGCTATTTTATATATAAAAGAAAAGGTGACAAAGGAGGTGAGAGAAGAGTATCTACTTTTTCGTGATAAGTTATTGTAATGAGTAGAGAGATAAGTTTTAATGTTCCATAGAATGAGCATTTAGTTTTTCATTGACCTTACTGATTCTTCCATCGGTCGTCAAATTTTGAAGGCATTGTAATATTTACTGTTTCCTCCATACAATAGTGATTGCCTTTTACCCACGAAGCTCTTTACCTTCTTCTTTTCCTCCACTTTCTTTATCCTTATCTTTTCCTCCAGAAACCTTAGAATAAACTCCAAAAAATCTTATCCGAGAAGATTAAGCCTTTTAGTTTCCAATAATCACACTAAAAGTGAGCTTCTTTCTTTTAAATCACGGAACTGGAGATGCTTCAGAGGTGATATATAGCTTAAACAAGGTTGGCTTCATACGAGCAAATTTAAAAAAGGAGGAAGTAAAAGATGTTTAAAAGGATAATTTTCGTAGTAATGGTATTGTTGTTAGTAATAGGAGTGTTGACTGGTATTTCTTCAAGTTCTACAGAGAAGCTCGTAGCATACCATTGGTGGACAGCAGGTGGTGAAAGGGAAGCTATCGACAAGGTGTTCGAGCTTTTCAAAACCAAGTATCCAGGGATAGAGATAGTCGATAATCCTGTTGCCGGCGGTGGTGGCGAGGAAATGAGAATGATCTTGATGGCGTTGTTAGCTGCCGGGATGCCACCGGATACGTTCCAGTGCTTTTTAGCCAATGGTCTTAAGCTGTTTGTCGACGCTGGCTATCTAGAGCCTGTGGATGACGTATGGACTATGCTAAATCTCGAGAAAAGGCTTCCACCTATGTGGCCAAAAGCACTAAGAATTAAGGGCCATTATTGGGAAGTGCCACTGAACTGTCATAGGGACCATTGGCTCTGGTATGACAAGAAGCTCTTTGATACACTGGGCTTGAAGCCACCAAAGAGCGCGGACGATCTCATCCGGATCTCTAAGGCGATAAAGGAGAAGAAGCCTGGAGTGTGGCCGATAGGGTTAGGTACGAGGGGGAAATGGACTACTGTCTTCCTCTTTGACACAATTCTCTTGTCTATTGCCGGGCCAGATTTCTACGAGAGGTTCTACACCGGTCTGGAGGATATCACTGTCCGAATTTCGCCCTTCAGGAAGGCGCTAGAAAAGTTCAAGGAGCTGGTGCCCTACATATACCCTCATCATGCGGTAAGGACATGGGACGAATCTTGCGGGCTCCTCGTCACAGGCGATGCAGCAATGGTTGTAATGGGCGACTTCGCATTGGGGTACTACCTGGTACAAGGATGGAAACCCGATGTAAACTTTGGCGCGATTCCACTGCCGGAAGATGTCTGGCTTGGGCACGGAGATAATTTCCCGATCGCGAAAGGAGCGCCGCATCCTGAGGCTGCAAGGCTCTGGCTAATGCATTTAGCGGATCCAGTAGTTCAAAGGGAATTTAACTTGATAAAGGGCTCGGTCGCAGTCCTCATAGATGTGCCAGCTTCTGTATATCCAGATCCTATAAGGAGGAGGAGTGCAGAAGATCTAGCGAATCCTAAAATAAGGAAGGTATTGAATTCGATTCATGGTACTTTGGCGACCCATGCCTTCTTAAGCGACTACCAAGACACACTCACCGAGTTCCTCATCGATCCCAATGTTGATAAGGCGATTGCTGAGGTAAATGATGAGATAATACGGCACAAGCTTGCTGAAGAGTGTGCTTGGTATTGGGCAAAGTAAGTTCGGAAAGGGGAAACATAAGCGGAACTTTATCTGCCAGTTTATCCTTTAACCAAGCAGATAGTTTACGAAGACCGTGGGAAGAGATAAATATCTTCCCACGGTCTTTTATAAAAAGGAACGTTAATGAACTATAACTTTAAACACCTCATCCTATTCTTAGCTCCCCTCATGGCCATTGTAGCCCTAATGTATTTTATGATTATCTGGACTGCTGGCGTTTCCATGACGGAATGGGTCGGGCTGGTGCCTTCATGGAAATTTATAGGTTTAGGAAACTATACTACTTTGCTCGGTCTTGGTCGTTTCTGGGTCAATTTACAAAATAATGTGATTTGGTTGGCGACATTTATCTTACCTACAGCTGCTTTCGGGCTACTTCTGGCCTACGGCATCGAGCTTTCTGGCAGAGCAGCGTTTATTTGGAGACCCCTTTTTCTCTATCCCATTGCACTCTCTTTCGTTATTACCGGCACTCTCTGGGCCTGGATGTATGATCCTGGTTCAGGCGTGATTAACACTATTCTAAGAGCTCTCAAGCTTGATTTCCTTGCTGGCTCATGGATCGCCAGTCCGAAGCTAGCTATCTACTGTCTGGTTGGAACTGCTATATGGCAATACACAGGCTTCGCTATGGTGCTTTATTTAGCCGCCATACATGGCATTCCACCCGAAATAAGAGAGGCGGCAATGGTAGATGGCGCTTCCCACTTACAGATATTCCGCCACATAATCGTGCCCAATGTCGGCCATGCAACGTTAATCGTAGTTGCAACACTAGCTATCTTTTCACTTAAAGTATTTGACCTGGTATGGGTCATGACCATGGGAGCACCCGGCCATCGAACAGAAGTGCTTCCTTACTTAATGTTTATAATGGCCTTCCAGCAATATCGTGGAGGAGTTGGCACAGCCATAAGTGTCATAATTCTCTTACTAGCAATAGGGGTAGTATTACCTTATGCACGCTGGGCTATGAAAAAATGGATGGGATGATAAAAAGACCCCAAGTTTTCCTTTATACTCTCTTAATACTACTTGCCGCGATCTGGTTGCTACCTCTATATGCAATGCTAACGACTTCTCTTAAAACGCCAAGAGAGGTAACTGCAAGGGAGTTCCTGACACTGCCACATAGACCAAACTTCGCTAATTATGTTAAAGCACTAAACTCACTTGGTCGCGGACTCATCAACAGCATGATAATATCCTTACCAGCAACGGCATTAGCAGTGTTTATCGGCTCTTGGGGCGGCTATTTTCTATCTATGTTCAAATTCAAGTACGCGCAGTCCATATTTTTCACAACCGCTATTGTGACCTTTCTCCCTTATCATATAATTTTAATACCATTTACCCAGCTTATGGCCAGATTAAATCTCGTCAATACCTATCCAGGATTGATCTTGGCTTATGTCATTTTAAATGCGCCCACGGCTGCCCTCATAACATCAACTTTCTTCTCGAAGATTCCCAAGGAGTTACAAGAGGCAGCAGCCCTCGATGGCTGCGGTCCAGTGACTTTTTACTGGAAGATATTGCTACCGATTGCGTTGATTGGCATAGCGGCGACAGCCATACTGGTGTTCACACTGATATGGAACGAGTTCCTTTTGGGCGTAACACTAACGCAAGGATCATCTGTAAAGCCGGCTATGCCCGTCCTTGCCGAGTTAAAGGGCACATTTGTTGCACAGTGGCATATACAGATGGCTGGAGCTATACTTACGGCCATACCACCACTGCTAATATTTGTATTTCTAGGCAGGTACTTCGTCACAGGTCTAATAGCTGGTACCTTACACTAGAGAGGCTATGCTCCCTACCGGAGCCAATTTCTTAATTTATATAACAATAAAGAATTAAGTTTGACAAAGACAGTAGAAATATGGTATTCTTTAATTGGCCAAAGAAACGCCAAATAAGTTAGGGTTTCTGATAGAAAATATACTGAGAAAGGGGTGATTCTAGGAAGTAAAGTAAGAGTATAATCACGGTCTAAAATCAATTTATTAAAGGAAGGAGGAATTTTAAATGAGAAAAAAACTGGCGATTTTTATATGTGTCATTTTTTTCCTAGTTCCCGGAGTAGTTTTTGTAGCGGAAGCTGAGAAATTCACTCTTACCGTGTGGGACTGGCATTCTCCCCGAATGGACCTCCTCAAACCTTATCTGGATGAATACCAGAAGTTAAATCCTAATGTGCAATTCAAGACTCTGATCCTTCCTTGGGCTGAGTTCTGGAAGAAACTTCTGGTCGGTATTGCCGGGAAGATAGTTCCCGATCTTACCATGTTCCACAATGCTCAAACCAGCGTGTTTATCGATCATTTGGCTCCTTTCCCATCCGACTTATTCCCTCTGGATAAGATGCGTAAAGAATACTTTACCTTCGATACCGCATTTGTGTTTAAAGACCAATTTAAATTTTTCCCGGGGGGAGTGATGTCTTCGGTGATTTATTACAATGTAGACTTGTGGAAAGCGGCTGGGATGGGGGTTCCTCCCAGAACCTGGGCAGAGTTGAGAGATACGGCGAAGAAACTTACCCGTCGGGATGCTAAAGGGAAATTAGAAGTAGCTGGCATCCAGTTTCTAGGTGATGGTTACCTGCAGTATATCTGGGAAGACTTTAAATATCAGCAGGGAGGCTGGATATATAACGAGGCGGGAACTGGCGTGGAATGGGATACTCATGCAGGATTGAAACCATTAAAGTTTCTGCGCGGTTTGATATTTGACGACAAAGTCACCGAACCCGGCTTCCTGCCTTTTACTGAAGCCTTCGGCACCCAGAAAGCAGCTATGGTCTATGCCTGGACCTGGTTTACGGGATGGGTGCAATTCTATTATCCGGACCTGAAATTTAGTGTCTTCGTTCTTCCCACCGAAACCGGTGGTGATCTCCCGGCAAGAGCGCGCAACAACTACGAATGTGACTATGCAGTTCCAAAGGCAGTCCCAGAAAAGAATAAAACCGAAGTATTTAAACTCATTAAATGGCTTTACGACCAGGATGAATTCCATATCAAAATGAATAAAGTGCTTGCGCGGGTTCCCGGCAAACTCGACCTGTGGGATCATCCGGAAATTAAAAAAGATTCGGTGTTAAGTATTCTGGCAAAACAGGTTCCTTATACTATCTTCCCCGGTGAACGTCCAAGTTGGATTGATACCGTATTAGGCAATATGGAAACCCGCATTGTCCAAGGTATAGTTCCGGAAGAAGCATTAAAACTCGCTCAGACCGAGGGGGACCGAGAATTTAAAGAGAAACCGACCAAATGGATTGTTGAACGTCAATACCGACCTCTTAAAAAGTAATTCCCCGGCATAAAATTAGATAGTAGATAGGATATCAAAATCGGCGGAGTGAATAGTAATAAAACTACTCACTCCGCCTTTAAAATTAGGCGCATAAAAATTTGAATATGAAAGTAACCACCTCTCGCAAAGGAAAAAAAATCTTTAATTCCGAAAATCGAATAATAATTGCTGCCATGGTGCCCTGCATTCTTTCTTATCTAGTTTTTTCTGGCTTCCCCATGGTATACGCATTTTATTTAAGTTTTCAATCCTGGACGGTTGGGGAATCTCCTGAATTTCTTGGTTTTCAAAATTACCTGAAAGCTTTAATTGCGGATCCCCTTTTTTATAAAGCTCTTAAAAATACTTTTTTTTATTCTTTTACCATTGTAGCCTTAGGAACTACGGTAGCTTTATTAGTGGCCCTACTGGTAAATCATGCCGGCAAACTGGCCGGGGTTTTCCGCACCGTTTACTTTATCCCAGTGGTAACCTCTTTGGTGGCAGCTTCAGTAATCTGGACCTGGCTTTACCAGCCCAGTTTCGGTCTCTTTAACCAGATCCTCCATTTGATTCACGGACCTAAAATGATGTGGTTAGAATCTCCTTCGCAAGCCCTGCCCAGCGTTATGATTATGATGATCTGGAAAAATCTCGGTTTTACCATGGTAATTTTCCTTGCCGGATTACAGGGGATACCCCAGACTTTTTATGAAGCAGCCATGATCGACGGAGCCAACCGTTGGCAGTTATTCCGACGGATAACCATCCCCCTTCTCAAACCAACTATGACCTTTGTTCTGGTAATCGGGGTAATCGGTAGTCTTCAGGCTTTTACCGAAATGTTTGTGATGGCTCAAGGAGGACCGCTGCATGCCACCCGGACTATTGTCTACCATCTTTATGAAAGGGCTTTTGAATATTTTCAGCTGGGTTATGCTTCCGCTACAGCGATTATTCTTTTTATCATCATAATGATTTTTACCTATTTCCAACTTCGCCTGCTGCGAACTACCTGGGAATATTAGCTGGAAATAAAGCGTAAAATTATTCATGTTTAAGTTGCGAAAGAGTGAGCAAAAAATCCATAAAAGAATTGACTGGGAACACGTAGTAAGAATCATCCTCCTAATTCTGGGGGGAATAATCATGCTAGTTCCCTTTATATGGATGGTGAGCACAGCATTTAAACCTCCACCCGAGATCATCAGCTATCCTCCCAGTTTTATTCCCAAAAAGCCGACAATGCAATATTTCCAGGAGATTTTTACTAAATTAAATTTTGGAAGATTTTTCTTTAACAGTTTGTATATTGCATCCCTGATAACGGCGATAGCGCTTTTCACCAGTTCCTTCGTGGGTTATGTTTTTTCTAAATTTTCTTTCCTGGGCAAGGAAATAATCTTTCTCCTGATTTTATCCACTATGATGATTCCTTTCCCGGTAGTTATGATTCCTCTTTATCTAATGATAGTTCGTTTCGGATGGATGGATAAACATCTGTCATTAATTGTTCCCTTTTTCTATAGTACTTTCGGTATTTTCCTCATGCGGCAGTTTACATCTACCATACCTGACGAACTACGAGAAGCAGCCAGGATTGATGGTTGTCCCGAATTCCGGATATACTGGAACATCATCTTACCTCAATGTCGCCCTGCACTAGCCGCTCTGGGTATCTTTACTTTCATGTGGAACTGGGATAGCTTTGTCTGGCCCTTAATCGTTTTACAATCGGAAGCTACTTTTACCTTACCGGTAGGCTTAGCTATGTTCTCTCAGCAGTGGTGGACAAACTACGGACTGGTCATGGCGGGAGCAACCATCACTGTAACACCGGTGTTAGTAGTTTTCCTAGTTATGCAGCGGCAGTTTATCCAGGGAATTGTATTAACCGGACTGAAGGTTTAATCTCCTTAAAGTAATTCACCGGTGTTCTAGTAGTTCCCCGGCGTTTTCTTTAATCTTGGCCACACTATTGATTATCATCCACAGTGCTTCCCGATCGGCCAGCAGAATAGGATGCAGTAAAGTAATTTGTTGGTGGGAACAAAATTCCTCCGCTACTGGTAAATACAATTTTTCATAATCGGGAATAGGACCTAATTTTTCCGGCAAAATATTCTGCAATTTTTCTTTCTTAAAAGCCGGTTGTCGGTAAAGAGGCACCCCGTAACCTTTAGCGGCAGGAACCCCTTCCGCCTGTAAGGCACTGAGAAAGCGATCCCGGGAGACACCTTTAAATTGATGGGAATCGTAGCGGAGAATAAAGAAATAATATCCCCGCTTGCTAATACGAGAATCCCGAGGAAGGGGCTCTATCCCTCCGATCTTACTAAATTCCGCAGCCAGAAACTCTCCTTTTTGGTATTTGATTTCTGTTTCTTCGGGCAGGTATTTTAGACGATAATGAAGAAGAGCTCCCTGAAACTCTGTCATCCGGTAATTAGAAGAAAGAAGATAGTGCTCGTAATCGGGACGTCCTACAATCCGGCCGATATTGTGCATCAGATAGAGGCGCTCAAACCATTTCTCGCCGTTGGTGAGCACTATACCCCCTTCGCCGGCACAAAGAGATTTAGTTTCCTGAAAAGAAAAACATCCAAAATCACCCAAAGAACCAACCTTGTGTCCTTTCCACTCACTAGCGTGAGCATGAGCACAATCTTCAATTAGCACTAGATTATGCTTTTTAACCACCGGTAAAATAAGATCAAAGTCCACTGGATAACCGCCATAATGAACTACTATTGCTGCCCGAGTGCGCGGGGTAATGGCTAACTCTATACTCTCGGCACTGATGGAAGCTGTCCGGGGATCTATGTCCACAAATATGGGAATAGCTCCTACTTCTACCACGGCAACGGCAGTGGCGATAAAGGTTACCGCTGGAACCAGCACCTCATCCCCTACTCCGATACCGGCTGCTCTCAAAGCGAGCTGCAAGGCAGTCGTTCCATTAGATACCGCTACCCCAAATCTTGCCTGATGAAACTTAGCAAAGTCTTTTTCGAACTCTTCCACCCGGGAACCGGAATATAACCGACACCAGCGGCCGCTTTCCAGAACTTGTAGCAGAACTTCTCTATCTCCTTTATACTGTCGGGGCCAGGGAGGAATCCTTTTTATTAACTCAGCGGCTTCGGCAGTTCCCCCACAAATAGCTAATTTTGCCATCAAATCACCTCAGGATTAAAATAATGTCGGAAGCCAAAATTTACCTGCCAATATTTAAAAATTTATTTGCATGAAATTTATTTAAACACCTCCAGGAGTTCTTTAATTCTTCCGGGAATTGGCAAAGAATCAGGACACTTGCTGATACACTCCTCACATTCGGTACATTTCTCAAAATCAGACCGCATCTTATCACAAATCTGCCGTGCTTCATCCATAAAACCAAGACGGTAAGCATTCCAGGCAATCATGGCCTCCGGAATCCATATATCCTGAGGACAGGGTACACAGTACATACACAATCCGCAAATCTTTTCTCCCAGTTTTTGAACGTATTCCTCACAGGCATTTTCCAGTAAACGTCGTTCCTCCGGGGTAAGACGGGGAAGGTCCAGCACTTTTACATTTTCTTCTACCTCGATGGTTTTCTCCATCCCCGAAATTACACAATGGACCAGGGGGTTAGAAAAAAGGTAACGCAAAGCGGCGATGGTCGGGGAAGATTCTCCAATTTTTTCCCAGAATCTTAATTTATCCGAAAAAACAGTAAAAACTCCTCCTCCCAGGGGTCTCATAATCACCACCCCCACGTCGTGTTTTGCTGCTGCCTCCAGCACTGGCTCATTCTGGCGATGGAGAAGGTTATAAATTATGGTGACACTTTCAAATTCGCCGGTTTCAATTGCACGAATGATATTCTCCGGTCGGTCATGGGTGGTAATACCGATATGACCGATCAATCCCTCCTCCCTGGCTTTTTTCGCTCCTTCCAGAGGCCCCCCTTTTGCGAGGGTAATTTGAAGAGCCTCCGGACTATTCACACCCCACATCTGATAAAAATCCACCCGCTCTTCCTCTAATTTTTTTAATGATTTGTCCAGCGCCTGTCTCATTCCAGAAGCGGTTTTGGTATCATTGGGGTTACTTTTAGTGGAAATATAAACTTGGTTTCTTCGGCCTTTAATTGCCTTGCCTAAAATAATCTCACTTCTTCCTGCTCCATAGCCGATGGCAGTTTCAAAATAATTTATCCCCAGATCAATAGCCCTATTGACGGCCCGGATAGCTTCTTCCTCATCCTGGTGATACCTCATGCATCCAAATCCTAACCGAGATACGCGGACGCCGGTTTTCCCTAAACGCACATATTCCATTTTTATCCCTCCCATCGTTTTGCAAATCAAAAGCTATTTTAACACAAAATTTCTCTAGCTAGACACTGTTAACAAAGGCTAAAAAATTCTGATATAATAAAACAAATCAAAAGTGAGGTTATAATTGTGACCAAGGTGGCAATTGCCAGCGGATAATTCCACCCCACATTACAGGGTTGGATGGCTTTTCTCCCCTGCAGTTGCAAAAATATGTTGACAGTGGTAGTATTAAAAAGCAATTTTCTTAGGTGATCACGAATCGCTATTATCCGCTGTTCACAATAAGGAGAAGAAAAATCCTATGACAAAAAATTGGGATGAAAAATATGTGACCGAGCTCCAGACGAGAATCGAGAGTGAAATTGGGAAAATATTCAAAGATCCACACTCCGTTCCCTATACCCAAAATTCTGATGAAATTGAAAATCTCAATCCTGGTAATTTTCGTATGGCCACCGGAACTATATTGTTTACCGGGATAAATACCTATCCGGGAGATACTCTTAAAAATTCATTTCTTACTTTAAATTTTGTTCTCCAGCAAATGACGCAGATTATAAAGGAATGGGACGGCATACCACAGATTTATAGTATTAACACAGTAATGGGCACATTTATTGAGCCTCCGGAAGTAAATAAGTTAGTCATGAACGCTTTAGGAACTGCCATGACTACCTGTTTCGTTTTAGAGCAGTATATAAATCCGGTGTTTCAGAAAAAATTTTCTACCCGCGTAACTTTTAGTATGGGAATGGATTTAGGGGAAGTCCTGCTGGGCCAGATGGGACTCCCCAAAAAAGGATTCCTTAGCGCTTTCGGTCTTCCCGCCAGTATTGCTCCCGAACTCCAGCGGCTTGCCCGACCCAATCAGATTCTTATTGGAGATCAACTTTACCAGAACCTTCCTGAGGGCTGGAAAGACTATTGTTCCTCCTTACCTTTTGATCCTGGATGGCGTTATCGCTATCGAGAAAGCGGGATTAAATATCCTTATTATAAATATGCGGGAAGATGGGCATCTCCGGTTGAATCCACCCTGATAAGTTTCCTGGAGGCCGAGGAGGAAAAATAAAGCTGAGCCTTTCCCCTCTTATAAGGCCGGGCTTCGTAATTGAATTACTCTCGCCAGCATGATTAATTAAATCATTATAGTAACTTAGAGGGGTAAATTTATAATATCTTAAAGAATTTATAAAAAAGGGGGTAAATTGATGAAAAGTGACCCACTCATTGCCTGGATAAGTAGTTATTTACCAAGATCTTGCGGAATTGCCTACTACTCCTCCGATTACATAAATGCCTTAAAAAATTTTACCAATACCGTGGTAACAGTAATTTCCCATACTGATGCGCTAGAGGCTGCCTATCCAGTAATTCAGGTAGATGAACGACTTCGGATAAATGATCGAGCCTGGCATACCAAGGTTCAGGATGTAATAAAAGAAATAAAACCGGATGTGGTGCACATCCAGCATGAATATGGTCTATATGAATGCGAAGGAGATAAAAATGCCCGAGTAGTCACCCTGCTCAAAAATTTGAAGGAAGATGGAATACCCACAGTAATAACCTACCACAGTGTCTATTCTAAACTAACTCCCGATCAAGTTAATTTTGTTGGTGAAACACTTAAAATAGCCAGCGCCGGAGTGGTGCACTGTCAGTATCAGAAAGACGCTCTTCCAGCTAATCTTGGTTGGGAACCGCAAAATGTTTACGTAATACCCCATGGTTCCCGGGAAGACGTCCGACTGGATCGCAATCGTTGTAAAAAAAGATTTGGATACGAAGGGAAAAAAGTGGTAGGCCTGGCTGGTCTGGCTGAGAAGAGAAAAGCTTTTGAAAGGGTAATAAAATTATGGCCGGAATTGGTTAATAAATTTTCCAACCCCTGGCTGGCTATCGAAGTAAAACCTCATTTCAGTAAAGAATCGATAGACTACATATCTGAACTCTCAGTCCTGGTAGCCAGCAGCCCCGCTAAAAATACCATGGACCTTATAATAAAGGATTATAGCACTCATGAGTTCTACACCAAACTTCGCTCTTTCGACATTCTGGCTTTACCTTACCTATCGGAAAGTCAATCCGGGGTTCTGGCTCATGCCCTGGCCGCAGGCACCCCGGCGGTAGTAAGTGATGTTGAAGGTCTAGGTTTTGAGATAAAAAGAAGCGAAGCGGGAATTGCCGTCGGGAATGACCAAGAACTTGGCGAAGCTCTTATCAAATTAATGAACGATGATTCATTAAGAGCAGAAATGCAGAAAAATGCTCAGCAATATGTGAAAAATTATAGCGGTTGGAGCAAAGTAGCGGAAAAAACTCTGAACATTTACTCTGCAATAATGAAGTAAGAGAATACCAACTCAAGGGGCACTTGACATCGATAAAGTTTTCGTAAATCTTATTTCGTCTCCCGGTTTTGGGAAAGTTTTCGAAATTTCTCTCCTATTGCATAGATTATTTTGGTGAGCGGCGAAAAAATGAATATCAAATACCATTTTAAAGCTAATGAACTGTTAAGAAGAATTAGCCCTGAGGAAATGGGTTTAGAATATACTTCGGTTCAGAGAATGGAACTAACGGCATCTTTAACTCTGAATACTAATTTAACTCTGGATACCAAAGATGAAGAAATTTGCCTGGTGGTCATGGGAGGCGAAGTCGATTTCCAATATGGTAGATTTACCGGGACCGCTATTTTTAAGGATATGATTTATATCCCCTGGAAAGAAAGTATTACTCTTATCCCGAAAACCAGAACCGTTCTAATGCGCTTTGGCGCCCCTTCCCATATTGATACTCAATTCGCTCACCTTAAATTTACTGATATTGATAAAGACCCTAAAAAACACAAAGTTTTTGGGAAAGTAGAAAACAATTGTCAACGCGATGTCTGGAATTTCATTGACGATGATTTTAAAGCTTCTCGCCTGATGGTGGGATTATGTGAAGGCAATATGGGAGGCTGGACGTCCTGGCCGCCACATGAACATGCTAATAAACGCGAAGAAGTATACGTCTATTTCAACATGGGAAAAGCCTTCGGAATACAGTGTGTGTATAAGGATATGGAGAATCCCCTAATTGTTGCCATGGTGAAGGACGGAGATTTAATTTCCATTCCTCGTGGTTATCATCCCAATGTCGGATGTCCCGGAGGAAAAATTTCTTTTATTTATTGCATGGTAGCCAAAAAACCTGGCGACCGCAAATTCATGGATCTTCATATCCAGGAAATCTACGGAGATAGGTTAGAATAGCAAAAGAAAGTCTTCTAACAATTTCGGAGAATTGCAGCTGGAATTAATCATTTCCGTAAATTCTTCAAAGCCTCAAAATGAGGAATATTGCCATATGCTATGATCATCAGGCAATCGGTTTCTTTATTAATAGGAATATTTCGAATTCCGACGCTGTGAATATGCGACGAGAGGATTTATCAAGTCTTCCTTTTTGAGGCCAGAATTGACTTTTCAAGACTTGAAAACTCATTAAAGTCGAGAGTTTATTATCTTGCCATATTTTTTTTCCGTGAGGAATTGCTCAATAATTCCGGGTTATCTTTATCAATTTTACCAGTATTAATCCTTTATCTGGTATTTCAAAGATTTTTTGTACAAGGGCTTATGCTTGGAGCGTTTAAATAGCCATTATGATTCATAAAAGGAGTAAAAGCAAAATGACAAGTAGAGAAAGGATGTTAAAAGCCCTTCGACACGGAATTCCTGACAGAGTGCCATGCAGTCCTGATATTTCAATCATGATACCTCTTAAGCTCAAAAAAAGACCTTATTGGGATTTTTATATTGATTTTGAAAATCTAGATACAGTATATGATTTATATTCAAACAAAAAATTGATGTATGCATATATGGATGCTGTGAGGCATTTTGGAATAGATGGATGGGCTTTTTATGGAAAACCTCATATTAAAACAAGCGAAGTTACATATAAACAGAAAATTATTGAAAAACGTAGTGATAGAATTGTTTTAAGAACCACCATGTACACCGAAGAAGGTAATCTTTGGTCAGAAACTATATGCCCTATAGATAATCCTCCTTTCCCTCATAGAAAATTCATTAAAAATTTTAAGGAGGAATTTAAATTTCTAAAATATTTTTATCCAAATTTGGATGAAATTGATTTTACTGATGTTGTTGAAATGAAAAATTATGCGGGAGAGGATGCTGTAACTGGTATCTTTGTCTCACCACCAAGTTTAGTCCATTTGGATTTTCTAGTTGATGGAGGATTGGGTACTATTGGACTTCTTTATTATGATTATCCAGATTTGATCAACCAGTATAAAGAAATGCACGAAAATTGGACGAAGGAATATTTAAAAAAAATAATAGATGCACATCTGGTTGATGAGATAATTACCGGTGGATCTGGACTTATTACTTGGCAGGGACCCAAAATTACTAGAGAGTTATCCTTAGATGGATTAAAGCAGATAACTAAGACTTGTAAGGAAAATAATGTAATAAGCCACGTTCATTGTTGTGGATATTCAAAAGAACTTGTAAAGATGTGCGCTGAAGAAACAGATTTAGACGCTATTGAACCGTTAGAAGAACCACCCCAAGGGGATATAAACTTAAAGGAAGTCAAAAAGAAATACGGAAAAAAGCTCGCACTTAAAGGAAATCTGCATACGTCAAGAATAATGCTTGCTTCTGTCAAAGAGGTTGAAATAGCGGCTCTTAAATGTTTAGAGGATGCTGCAGAAGGAGGGGGCTACATACTTTCTACGGGTGATCAATGCGGAGCAAACACACCGTTTGAAAACATTTTTAAATTAGTGGAACTATGTGAAAAGTATGGAAAATATTAGCTTGATTTAGAGGTTTTTATGACACATAGAGAAAGGATATTACAAGCAATAAATCACAAAGAACCTGATAAAATTCCGGTTGATTGTGGGTCTGATAGGTCTACCGGCATCACGGCTGTCGCTTATAATGCTTTGAAGAAATACCTGAATATTAATAATGGTGAAACAAAAATATACGATGTAGTTCAACAGTTAGCAATACCAGAAAAATGGTATTTAGAATTGTTTCAAATTGATTCTGTAGATCTTGCACGCTTTTTTGCAGAAAACACTCAAGAGTGGAAAGATTGGATATTACCTGATGGGTCACCAGCAAAACTCCCTAAATGGATTGATATCCAAAAAAGAGACAAAGAATGGGTCTGTATAGATCAAGATTCCGACATTATTGCTAAAATTCCTGATTCGTCTTATTTCTTTGAACAAACCATATGGCCATTATATGGGATTAAAAGTGTTAATTATAATAAACTTCCCAATTATATGAATAAAGTTATGTGGGGATACATGAGTGATCCTCTCTGGAGAAATGCAAAAAAAGAAACTTTTTTAAATCGCTTAATGAAAAAGCGAAAAATGCTTATGAAAAAAGTGATTATGTAATTATGCTAGGCTTTGGTGGAGCATTATTGGGATGGGGTCAAGCCTTGTACGGCATGGAGGATTTTTTAATTAATTTAGTTATAAATAAAAAAGAAACGAATATTTTTTTAGACCATCTTGTAGAATTACATTTAGAAAATCTAGACAAAGTTATTGAAGCAGTAAACACTTATATTGATATTATATCTTTCGGAGACGACCTTGGTACACAGAATGGACCAATGATTTCTCCTGAAATGTATAAAGAAATGATTTTCCCAAGGCAGAAAAAATTATTTCAACGAGTTAAGGAAAAAACAAATATGTATGTATATTTACATAGCTGTGGTGATATATTAGAATTTATTCCTTATCTAATTGATGCAGGAGTGGATATTATAAACCCTGTTCAAATTTCAACAAAAGGTATGAGGCCGGAAAAACTTAAAAAGAATTTTGGAAAATATATAACGTTCTGGGGAGGAGGTATTGATACTCAGCACACACTACCAAGAGGTACACCAGATGCTGTAAGGAGTGACATTAGAAAGAATTGTGAGATTTTTATGAAAGATGGAGGATTTATTTTTACACAGGTACATAATATTCTTGCTGGTGTCCCCCCCGAAAATATTGTAACAATGTATGATGAAGTAAACAAAATCAGATATTAATTAAGATATTAGTATATTTTTCTCTGAATAAAGTTTTGAGTGTGAAGGGAACGTAAATTATAACAACCTCAAGGAAGGTTTCTACTTTTTGGTGTGGAAAAGTTATGATTGGTGAGCCGTGCCGGAATCGGACCGGCGACTCCCGGCTTAAAAGGCCGGTGCTCTACCGACTGAGCTAACGGCTCACCCGAGATAGATAGCTATCTAACTACTTTTTATTTCTAACCACTTTCAATTCCAGTATAGCCAAATCTCCAACGCCTGTCAACCTTCACCTTCTCATTTTACCGGGAGTGCAATGGTGGCTTCGGAAAAGATATGTTATCGACAGCTGATGGTTTCGGCGAAACGGTTAATAACCGGACAGGAATCGGGACTACTCAAATTCGAAGCCTACCTGCACGGTGGCTTCTACCCGGATATCTCCAATCTCGATGGGAGTAGACATCTGCGCCGCTTCCACCCCTTTGGCTATTGCCACTTGCAAAGTATAACCGGAAGGAGCAGGAGGAACGGGAGAAGGAGAAATTTTTGTAATCTGGGTAATTTTTACTTCCATGGCTTTGCTTAACAGTTCCGCTATTTCGCGAGCCTGACGGGCAGCCCTAATTAATGCTTCCCGCGTATACTCTTCAATCTGATCGTTAGTGAGCTGTAAGTCTTCAATGCGATCGGCTCCCAATCGGGTAACAGAATCAATAAGGATGCCCAATGCCTGCAGATTGTGCGTCTCTACTAATATCTGATTGACACTCCGATAGCCAATAATTTCGTTTCGCTTTCTTTCTTGTTGGTAATCATAAATCGGTATAAGCTGATAAGTGGTGGTGCTGATTTTGTCCTCGGGGGGAATTATTGATTTAACTTTTTCAATTATCTTTTCCATTCTCTGAGCAGCATCTCTCACCGCCGCTTCCGCAGTGCGGGCACTTCCTTCCACCACTATAGTCAGAGAAACTAAATTGGGCTTAACCAGTACCATACCTTGACCAGTAACTTCAATAGTTCCCCCCGGTTTTGCCAGCACTGAACTGGCTCCACCTAGTATCAAAATCAGCAACAATAGGGTGCCTAAGTGCCAGTAAGATTTGAAAAAGGGAAAAATTTTTCTGGGCATACCATTTCCTCCTTGATTAATTTCGACAATAATTTTTCACAATTAATAAGATGATTATTAAGTTAACGACGGACGGGTTGGAAAAGTTCGTCCAGGGATTTAAGAAATATAGTTTCAGGCCGCTTACGTCCGGTAGTGATCATAAATATCTTTGTCCCCGTGAGCCAGGATATACGTTCCAGATAATCTTTAGCCTTTTGAGGTAGTTGCCGGTAATCGGTGATACCGGCAGTATTTTCCAGCCAGCCCGGCAGTTGCTGGTATACCGGTTCGCCGCGCTCTAATACTTGCAGTTCATAGGGGAATTCAGAATAGACTTTTCCCTGGTAGCGATATCCCACGCAAATATTAATAGTCTCCATCCGGTCTAGAATATCCAGATGAGTAACTGCTAAATCCTCGATCCCGTTCACCCGGACAGCGTGGCGAACAATTACGGCATCGAACCAACCGCAACGACGTGGACGTCCGGTGCTGGCACCGTATTCTCTCCCTTTAGTCCGGATGGCATCTCCCAGTTCTTTGGAAAATTCGGTAGGCAACGGTCCTTCTCCTACCCGGGTGGTATAGGCTTTCACCACGCCGATGATTCGATCAATTTTAGTGGGAGGAATTCCTGTGCCGGAGCATACTCCTCCTCCGGTGGGATGAGAGGAAGTCACAAAGGGATAAGTGCCAAAATCTACATCTAACAGCGTCCCCTGGGCACCTTCAAAAAGTAAGTTCTCTCCTCCCTCCAGTGCTTGATGGATAATCATCACAGTGTCGGCTACGTAAGATTCTATTTTTTTGGCATACTCGCGGTAATCTTTCAGAATTTTCTCCTGATCGAATTCTGGCATTCCAAATACCTTGTGGAAAATTTCGTTTTTGAGCTTGAGATTCTGGGTGAGTTTCTCTTCAAAGACCTCCCGATAGTAAAGGTCAATTAACCGGATACCGATGCGGGCCATCTTATCCACATAAGCGGGACCGATTCCCTTAAGAGTGGTCCCAATCCGGGTAGAATTACCGGATTCTTCCGATTGTTTTTCGAGCAGACGGTGATAAGGCATTATTAGATGAGCATTCTTACTTACAAAAAGATGCCCCTCTACTTCTATTCCCCGGGAGGTGAGGTGTTCAATTTCAGCAATCAGAGCTGCCGGATCCACCACTACCCCGTTTCCGATAATATTGATTTTCCCAGGACGGAGAATTCCTGAAGGAATAAGATGCATCACAAATTCCTGGTCGTCTATTACCACGGTATGCCCGGCATTATGTCCACCCTGATATCGGATTATAAGATCCGCTTTTTCCGCCAGGACATCTACTACCCGAGCCTTTCCCTCGTCTCCCCATTGACATCCCACTACCACTATTGCTGGCATTAGATATCACCTCTACTTATTAGTATACCACACTGCATCGGAACCCAGCATCTCTTCCAGTTCTACCTGTAAATCCTGACCGGGATGAACACGGAATTCATCAGAAAACTTAACTATCACCTCTTGCTCTACCGGGGTTACCAAGTGCATAAAAAGAGTGCAAGTTCCGCTATGATTGATTACTATCTCTTTTAACCGGGAAAGCAGGCTATCATTTAGATTCTCCACATTTACCCGGATATGTACTTTCTGCGTCATCTTTTCCCGGGCTTCGGCAAGCGACATAATTTCATTGACTACAATTTTGGGTTCCTCTCCCACGGTATCAATTTTACCGCGCACCAAAACTACGGAATCAGAACGTAAATATCTAAGGGAAGTCTCGTAAACTTTGGGGAAGAGCACTGCTTCCACGGTGCCTTCCCAGTCTTCCAGACCTACAAAAGCCATCTTTTCGCCCTTCCGCGTGGGAACGGAACGAACCCGGGTAATAATTCCTCCGATACTCACTTCCTCTCCTGCTGAAATGGAGGAAAGCTGGGAGGTAGAAGCGGTTACATATTGACGGAGTTCTTGCTCGTGACGAGCCAGCGGGTGACCGGTAATGTAAAGTCCAAGCATCTCCTTCTCATAAGCCAGCAACTTATGTTCCGGCCAATCTTCCACCTCTTCCAGCTCTACCAATGGTTCCTCTTTCAGTATGTCAAAAAGAGAAGCTTGTCCCGCGGCGCGTTCTTTCTGAATCCTCTGGGCACTTTCTAAAGCTTTATCAATCTGAGAATAAAGCCGCGCCCTTTTTATACCTAAGGTATCAAAGGCTCCGCATTTAATCAAACTTTCAATGACCCGCTTGTTAACCAATCGCAAATCCACCCGGCTGCAAAAATCTTCCAGGGAAGTAAATTTCCCTCCTTTCTGGCGGGCTTCAATAATGGAATCCACCGCACTTTCCCCTACATTCTTCACTGCCGCCAGACCAAAACGAATATAATCTTCCACTACCGTAAACCGACCGAAACTTTCATTAATATCCGGCGGAAGAACCCGGATGCCCATCTCCTCGCATTCCCGGAAGTATTCAGCAATTTTGGTGGTATTACCCATTTCACTACTCAGCAGGGCGGCCATGAATTCTAGTGGGTAATGAGTCTTTAAATAAGCAGTTTGATAGGCAATAAGGGCATAGGCGGCGCTGTGAGATTTGTTAAATCCGTAACCAGCAAAGGTGGCAATTTTTTCAAAAATTTCCTGGGCCGTATTTTCCGGGATGCTGTTTTTCTTGGCCCCATCAATAAATACTTTCCGCTGCTTCTCCATTACTACCGGATCTTTTTTCCCCATGGCCCGGCGCAGGATATCGGCCTGCCCCATTTCAAATCCTGCCAGTTCACCGGCAATACGCATCACCTGCTCCTGATAAAGAATCACTCCGTAAGTTTCCTTAAGAATAGGCTCCAGTCGGGGATGATCATACTTGATGGGGGTTACACCTTTTTTCCGGCGAATATATTCCTCCAGCATATTCATAGGGCCCGGCCGGTATAAAGAAAGTAAGGCAATTAAATCTTCAAAGGAACTCGGCAGGGCTCTCTTCAGGAGTTCCCGCATACCGGTGCTTTCTAATTGAAAAAGTCCTCGTGTGCGGCCTTCGGATATTAACTGAAAGGTCTGGTAATCATCCAGAGGCAGGGAATAAACATCAATTTCCTGACTGCGGGTGCGCTTAATTATTCTTATGGTATCCCGGATAACAGTGAGGGTTTTCAATCCCAGGAAATCCATTTTTAAGAGCCCAATCTTTTCCAGAGAATCCATGGGATACTGGGTAACCACTTCCTCACTACCCGGCGCTTTGAAAAGGGGGACATAATTGGTCAGTTCATCCCGGGAAATGACCACTCCCGCGGCATGAGTGGAGGCATGGCGAGTGAGTCCTTCCAGAGATTCGGCAATCTCAAACAACTCCCCCGCCCTTTCGTCAGTAGCTAAAAGTTGCTTCAATGCGGGAACATTTTCCAGGGCGGAATGCAAACTTTCGCTGCCGAAGGGAATCATTTTAGCAATACGATCCACCTCCGCCAGAGGAATTCCTAAAACCCGTCCTACATCCCGGACCACTGCTCGCGCCGCCATAGTTCCAAAAGTTATAATCTGACATACCCGGTCAGCACCATACTTTTCGGTAACATAGCGGATGACCTCCGGCCGCCGTTCGTCGCAGAAATCCACGTCGATATCGGGAAGACTGACGCGGGCAGGATTGAGAAATCTTTCAAAAAGCAAATTATACTTTAGTGGGTCCAGTTCGGTAATCCCCAACACATAGGCTACCAGGCTCCCGGCTACTGAACCCCTCCCCGGTCCTACCGGAATGTTATTTTCCCGGGCATAATGAATGAAATCCCATACAATAAGGAAATAGCCGGAGTAACCCATCTTTTTGATAATATCCAATTCGTGGTTTAGCCTTTGTTGTATCTCGGGGCTAATTTGGGAATAACGTTTCTCCAATCCTTCCTGACAGAGTTTCTCCAGATAAGAATCAAGAGTATATTCCGGCAGAACTTCGTAGTGAGGGAGATAAACCCGACCGAATTCCAGGGATAGATTGCATCGGGAAGCAATATTGATAGTATTGCTAAGCGCTTCCGGAACATCAGAAAATATTTTTTCCATCTCCTCGGGAGACTTAAAATAAAACTCGGTGGTAGGAAATTCCATGCGATCAGCATCCTCAACCGTTTTGCCAGTTTGAATACAAAGTAAAACCTCATGAGCCCGGGCGTCTTTCTTTACCAGATAATGCACATCATTGGTAGCCACTAAGGGGATTGATAATTCCCGACTCAATCGGATTAAGGAATCATTAATTTTATCCTGTTCGGGGACCCCGTGGCGCTGTAATTCCAGATAAAAGTTACTTTCACCAAAAATTTCCAAATATTCTTTTACCACTTGACGGGCCGATGAGTATTCATTCCGGGACAGCAGGTAGGGGATTTCCCCTTTGAGACAACTGGTGAGAGCAATCAGTCCTTCATGATATTGGCGGAGAATCTCCTTATCTACTCGCGGACGATAGTAAAAACCTTCTCGGTAACCGATGGTAGATAATTTCATCAAATTACGATAACCAGATTCATCCCTGACCAACAGAACCAGATGGAAAGAAGCTTCGGCAATTCCGTGAGCAGCTTTTTCCAGTCGGCTGCGGGGGGCTACGTAGACTTCACAACCGATAATGGGTTTGACTCCCTGATTCATAGCCTCTTCATAAAACTCAATTACCCCAAACATATTTCCATGGTCGGTAATGGCTATGGCTGGCATATTGTATTCCCGCGCCAATTTCAACAGTTTATTCAGACGGCAGGCACCGTCCAGAAGACTATACTGGCTATGAACATGAAGATGAACAAAACGTGCCCGATCCACTTTTTCTCCCTGCAAAGGGCGATTTTCTATAAAAAACTGATTCTTTTCAAGAAATTTATTTTACTGCTCAAATTATTATACCTGGGAGTCTTTCCTAAGGCAACGAAAAAGGTAAATTAATCGGAAGAGGGCAGGAAAATAGGCGAAAAAATAGAGAAAATAGAGGGAAAATAAAAAATAGAAAAAAAATAGAAAAAAAATAGGGACAGCTACCAATTTTCGTCTAAAGAAACGGCAACAAAGAACCGGCGTTATTAAATCACTTCTACGTCAGGCAATCTTAAATTAACTCTATATCGAGCAATCTAAACTGCCTCTACGAAATAGTTGCTTATACCTCTCCTAAAGAACGGCTTAAAGCTTTGCGAGTTCCTGGTAGGTCTTCACCAGATATTTCCAGGCCTCTTCCGGATTTTCCGATTCTTCGTTGGTTCCTAAACCCGCTCGGTAGGCCCAGGTGTAAATAATATCAGGCTTCTCAGCAGCAATCAATTTGCCCGCTTCGTATATCTCCGGCTCCTTCCCCCGAGGAATAGACCAGCACTGAAGCCAGACCTGGGAACTCTTACCGTTTTTACGACAAAGCCTCACCACTTCCTGACTATACCTTACTACGTAGGAAACCGGCTGATCGGAGGCAAGCCAGTAGGGATCGGTTCCAAAACTATCCAGAGAAGGAATTTTAGCTACATCTTCCCAGGTTTCCCGATCAGAAATCATTACACAAGTAGCGGTCTCAGCCGAGGACCGAGATTTTTTAACGTAATCACTCATTAGCTGAACATAGTCTATTACAGTGCGATTGCGGAATTCCCGTAACTGAGGGGTAACTTTTCGAGGGAGAGATTCACCGTAAAGAGAATAATATTTATCCTGACAGGCCTTACAGTAACAATCAAAACGAGTAGGTTCATCCCAGAAGAAGCCATCGTAATTATACTTTATACATTCATCTACCATCCGTTGGGCAGTTTCAATTACCAGAGGATGGTTGGGACACCCCATACCAACTGACTTTCCCTCCCGGTCTACCTGCCAGACTTGTGGTTTTTCTGTAAGTAACTTACTTACCCTTCCTCCTCCAAAACTGCAGACATATCCCCAGAAGTTAGCCAGCAATTTAAGTCCCAGGTTATGAGCTATCCGGGGAACAAATTTTAACTTCCCCTGCATAATATGAAAATCGTTCTCCGACAGGGTGATAATCACTTCCTCACAGCCTAAATTCTTAATAGTGGTTAAATCCTGCTCCAAATGTTCCGGCAGGTAAGAACCATAGTAGGCCATTCCCAATCGCATCTTTTCTCCCTCCTGACAAATTCTGTAAAATAGGTAAAATCGGTGGTAATTAAGACAAAATAAGACAAAATAGGGACAGCGCCCAATTTTCATTTAATAACGAAAATGCTGACAATCTTTAATTCCTGTAGAAAAAGTTAAAACTATGATGGTAAAATTGGGACCCCGAGCAAAATATAAATAAAATGATAAAATAGAAGAAATCCAAATCAATCTCCTTCATAAAAATGGGCGCTGTCCCCATTTTTCCCCATTTTTCCTTCAGGCCATATGGATGGTCACATCCTCCGCCACTCCTCCCAAAACAGAATAACTGGTAGGGACTGTCTGGAGGATGGAACCGGGAACTAAAGTATTTACCGGCCCATGAGCTACCAGTCGGGCAATAAAGCGCTGCCAGCTCACTCCCCCACCCAGATAGCCATCCAGCCAGAAGCTACGGTACTTGGCTCCCACAATTTGAGCGGGACCAATGGTATTTGCTCGCGGAGGAACCAGCGACCAATCCCCCGAGAAAGAATGGAGAGCATTCTGCATAATAGTCATAGGGTGAAGTTCCACGCAACGAGGACCGGCTTTTTTATAGGCTACTAAATCATCTCCAAATTCCAATCCTAGATGTGCTTCCCAGAAAGCGATATGACCGCACCAACCAATACCACCATAGCAGACATCGGCTCCCCCCACATCCTCAATCATTTTCCCGTAGTCAGGAAGAACTTTCTTAGTGGGAAAATGAATTTGTTTCTCAGATGGGCGAAGCGAGGGGTCAATCTTACCAAAGAAACTTTCCATCATCGCTCGCTGGAAGGACCCTTCCCAGTTGGTAGGAGCAGTATTACCATCCTGGTCAGCGTACTCATCCATATTAAAGGAATGAAGATGCTGGCAGGAAATACGGAATTGATTGATCAATCGAGCGGCTATTGGATACTGGGGCATAGGACCCACGGGAAAAATTGCTACCAGTTTCTTTCCTTCCTGGGCGGACTGTCGAAGACGATTTACAATATCCAGGGCAAATTCCAGATAAAATTCCGTTGGATCTTCAATTATCCGAATCTTGAAATTGGGATTAGGATGACGGCAAAACTCCGACTTTTTTATCTCTCTCACTCGGTGGCAGACCTTTTTATCCCGGAAAGGTATAAATTTTGCCAGTTGATATTCGAACTTCATTTTTTCTCTCCTCCCTCTTTCTTTTTTCCTACTGACATCATCACCTCCGTAAAGTAATTGAGCAAACACCACACCCCGGACCTGAGCTACCGCAAAAAGACCCGCCGCTTCCATCTCCACGGTCAGACAACTTTCTGATTTATTTTATTATATCATCTAGCAAAAGGGGGGACAAGGATTTGATTACAAAGCATAATTACAGTCTTCCTGTTTCCTTAAACCATTGGATGCTATCCTTAATGGTTTCTATTATAGGACGAGGGGAATAACCTAATTCGTAGCGAGCTTTTTCGCAGCTTATCAGGGAATTACTATTAAGGGTTTGAATAGAATAGTTGGTTAAACGGGGCTTAGTATTGGTAAGAGTATAATAGAGGGGAGTGAATGCCGTTATTATTCGTGTTAACCAGAGAGGTATTTTAAAAGAAGGTGCTTTAACCCCGGTTACCTCCTCCAGCATCAAGAATAATTCTCGCACCGTAATTCGTTCTCCTGATAATATATAACCTTCTCCCTTCCGTCCTTTTTCACAAGCGAGAATATGGCCAATCACCACATCACGAACATCGACAAAATCATAGGCACCATCGATGTAAGCCGAGATTTTCCCTTTAACAAAATCTATCACCAGTCCTCCCATCTCGGATATTTTATAATCGTAAGGGCCGATAACACCCGTGGGAAAGACTATCACCGCCTCCAGTCCTTGCTTTACGCCTTTCAGTACTTCCAAGGTGGCCTGAGCTTTAGACTTAGCATATTCCCCTATTACTTTATCGGGGTCAATAGGTAACCTTTCATCAATAACTGTACCATGGTGTGGCTCTACAAAGGCATGGATAGAACTGGTATAGACTAATCGTCGCACGTCCGATTTTAAACATGCCTCTACAACATTGCGGGTTCCCATTACATTGACTTGATGTAATAAATCGCTCTTCCCGGATACAATTGATATTATCCCCGCTAAATGGTAGACCACATCAGCTTCCTTAAAGGCGAGAATTAAAGAGTCAACATCGCGTATGTCTCCTTGGACCTTTTCCACTTCTAAACCTTTAAGGGGTGTAATATCCTCCCCTGTAGGTATCACTACTCGTATCTTTTTACCTCTCATTAGTAATTCTCGAACTAAAACATTGCCAATATGACCAGTTGCTCCGCTAACTACCACCATAATATTTTCCCTCCATATTCAAACGATATAGCCGGTGAAAGCGAATCTTTTTAATAGGGCCAAAATCTGGCTCCGAAATCACAACCATCGGCCGGAAGCTTTCAACACGTATAAAGCATCGGCAGTGACGAATTCGTTCAAGCGTTTCTCGCTGGTACCGCCCCAATCAACCAGTGAACGACCCGTCTTGTTCTTTCTTGTAACTTGATAGTATTTCTTCTCCGCCGGAAACCCACCATCTGGCAACTGTTTTGATTCCAGCAGGCTTAAGGCATCCTGACATCGTTCATCACCAATGAAACCCGCTTCCGCCATAACCTTCAGCCCAAACAAGATATCATAATGCCAGTAGCACGGATAGTGCAGTTTCACAAAATCACTGTTTATGATGCTGCCGTCACGTTGCCTTTTGTATAACTTACGTTTAAGGAAAATCTCTGCCGCATGTTCGGCCGCTATCCGGGAAGCTGTATTCCCGGTTACTCTTGCGTGGAGGGCTAAGGCACGAAGAGGGATTAGACTTTCCATGAATGACGAGTTAATAGCCCCAGGATTTTTATCACAATTCCATCCTCCATCAGGCCATTGCCACTTCCGGAGACGTTCTGCTAACTCTTCCACCCGCTCATCAGCTAAACCAAGAGCCAGAAGATAATAAAGAGCGTTACCTTCCTGAGAGGCACACCTTCTTATCCGACCCTCAATTGACCTTATTCTTTTCTCATGTTCGCGGGACAAAAGCCAATTATAAACCTGTCCCCTCAATGGGATGAGGGACTCGTCACCCAGCGGATAACCAATATCGGCCAGACTTGCCATCACCCAGTGGGCACCGGCCCATTTGTTATAAGGGTGAAAGGGTATTTTACCGTCATCGCCTCTTTCGGAAAGAAGTAGGTTTACCCTGGAAGATAACCTTATTTCCTCTTGAAGCTTTTTTATTTCATCCGATTTTAATTCCCTATCATATATATTCACCAAGACTTTGAATCGAATTGATGGCTCATCAGAGTTGAGCAACCTTTCAATAATGCCCTTCTCAGTTATGCTCCCCATAGTTTCATCTCCTATTCGTCGTTTCGTCTTAGAAAAAATGGGCGCTGTCCCTATTTTGTAGATCCCTATTTTGTTAGGAAACGATGGTAGATAAACAAACCAAAATTTACCAATCCAAGCGCAATAAAACCAGCCAATCCCGTAACTCCAACTGTCAAATCATTACCTCCCCTTAATACCAAAATAGGTAGCCCAGCTGTTGCATTTAGCGAACCATGAATAACAGCGACAGCAATAACGGACTTGGCTTTTAACCTCACATAACTAAAAATCGGCGAAAGTAGCAAAGTAAAAATGGTCATCATAAAAACGCCAGCTAAAGGATGTTGAGGATAGTTATGTCCCTGAAGAATAATGGGAGCGTGCCAGATTCCCCAGATAACGCCAATAAGTACTGAAGACTTCCAGAAACCCATATAATTAAACTCTTTCTGCAGAAATCCCCGCCAACCTAATTCTTCGCCAAAACCAGCAATGGCATTGACAGTAATGCCAGCAACCAGTCCTTGCAGTAATCCAATCCAAAGGGGATGGATGGGAAAAGTTGCGGTTTGTCTTTTTATTTGCTCTAACTGGTCAGGAGTGAGCACCGATTTAAATCTCTCAAAAAAGCCCATCATATCCGGAGAGTATTCCACCCCCGGGAAAATAAGGCTAACTCCAAGGGTGACAAGAGCTATAATAGGAGGTAATAACCACGCTACCAGAAACCAACGATTGAGTTTAAATGATATTCCCAATGGTTCCTTTAACGGCTCTTTATAGACAAACTTCTGGATGATGATGGCCATAACCAGGGGCACAAACATATATCCCACTGTCATTATCATTGCGGCAGAGGTATTCCACTTACCTCCAAAAACAAAAAATAAAGTTGCCATAAGCCAGTTAAAGAAAAAAGTCATGGCGATAAAGAGAACGGATTTTTTAATATTGACTTTCATAATTTTAATATTGAGTTTCATAAAGAGAGTGTCCTCCTCATGACGATTCTCTTTCGGTCAAAAATTATATTTCCTGAACCGACTGTCCACTATCTTTATAGCAAATGATTAGGTCTCAGATTCAGGGAACACTGGATACAAAGGGCTTCTTATCTTGCCGACAAATAAGCTGGATTACATTACGGCCGGAAAGAGCTGCCGGAGGAATACCACCCCCTGGCTCTACCCATTGACCAGCCATATAGAAATTCTTCAGCCCGGGCAAGGTTTTACTCATACGTAGATCAAAAGTTTTGGTGGTAACTAACCACCCCTGATAACTGCCTTTCCAGTTACCAGTTCTGCGCTCGAATGTAAGAGGGGTAGCGACATCGCACATTTCCACCTGGGCTGACAGTCCCAGAAAACGTTTATCAAGTATGGAAATAACAGTATCAGCAATTTTCTCCTTCTCCTCCTGATAGCGCACCGGATCCTTCTCCAACAATTTCCAATAATTATAATCCGAAGAGAGCATGACCTTAATAACCGACTTGCCCGGTGGTGCTAAAGTGGGATCAAAATTATAAATATGCACTCCCAGTCGTTTCCGTTCTTCCCCGCCAATATTAACTGATTTTTCCAGAGGAAAGTCTATCCCACTTGCCACCCGTGGTATTTCCTCAAAGGAACGGGCAACACCTAAGGCTATATGAATTATAGGAGGGAAAACTGGATGTTTGTCATAGTATCCCCGAATTTTCTCATTGGCGTATTTTCCTTCCAGCATTTCAAAAATGGTCTGGTGTCCATCAGCAGCGGAGACAATATAATCGGCGCGATGCTCACTGCCATCCTCCAATCTAATCCCCACGACACAATCATACTCCACCAATATTTTGGCCACCCGGGAGTTATAGTGGATTTCACCTCCCAGGTGGAGATAGCGCTTTTCAATGGCCCGTGCAAATTCCAGGGAGCCACCCACCAGATAGCCAGCCGATTTCTGATGCATCCAGGCAATAACCATAAGCATAAAAAACATGGGGAAATCAGGAACACTGGTGAATAAAAGAGAAAAAACTTCCCGCAGAAAGGGATTTTTAAAGCGCTTTGCAAAATCTTGAACCGATACTTTCCGCCATTTCTTCATCACCTGTAGAGCAGGGAACATCTTAAACAGCATCCTCATTCCATCCATAGCACTGTAAAGCTCGGGGACTTTATTTATCGGCATATCAAAATGGGTGCAAATCCGCACCTCTTTTATAAATTCATCGATTACCTTTTTATCTTCGGGAGCAATTTCTTTCATATGCTGCTCCAGGCGGTCAATGTCGCTGTATAGAATAAAAGACTTGCCGCTGGCGCCTTCAATGCGCAGAAACTCCTCATGATTAATTATACGCCGATCCTGGATAGCGCCCAGTTCTTCCCAGATACGGTAGAAGTTGTTCACCGGACTGGAACCGACCAGCCATTGCAGGCAACCGTCAATGGTGTAACCTTGGTGTTTCCAGGAAGTGCAAAGCCCTCCGGGCAGATTGCCTTGCTCGAAAATATAAGTGCGGTAACCGTTCATCTGGCCGTAACATCCAACAGATAGGCCAGCAATTCCTGCTCCGATAACAATTATCGACTTATCAGCCATTACTGTTCCTCCTCAAAAATTTCCCGATAGTTAAAATCTTTTCCGGTGTAACGGGATTAATCAATTCCATATACCGCTCGGAAATATTTTTCAAGTCAAAAAATTCCATCCCGTCTCTCCTCCTATCTCTCTCACCTAATATTTCTCTTAAAAATATTTCTCTTAAAAAGGAGTATTGCCTCGGCTGCAATTTTTCCAATCATTTTAACCCCTTGTAATTTCTCCCAAGAATATATCATCTTTCGAGGAAGGAAACAACTATAATTAATATATATGTAGGAGGTTTTGGAAGAAGTTTTATGGAGAAATTTTAAGAAAATATTTTTTGTGGTAGGTTTTCTCGACAGACCACTCTAGTATACATACTTTACTATTATTAGCGGTTTAATTCCACTAACAAGTCACCTTTTTTATTAGATATGATATAACATTATCCCCCACGATTTGGTGTTGCATGACAAAATGATCTTCAGAGCTATTAATAGTACTGCATGATTCTCCAATCATAGATTCTTACAGATGTTGGCTTTGAGCCGTAAGTGGTAACCGTAAACAACCCATTGTAAGTTACTCCGACAGGTACAGGCATTCCTACCTTACCTTCGTAAAAATCGCCCAAGGTGTTAGCAGGTCCCCATGATTTCCCGATGTATCTCATGCCATCTTCACAGATTACTTCAAAAGAAACTTCAAAATAACCGATTTCCACGTTCCCAATATTTCTCATCCCAAACCATCCATTCACACCACCCTCATCTCTTTCAAAGGGACTCCAGCTTTCTATCGAAAACTCAGCATTTATCACCTCAGTCTGCGTACCCACGGTAGCGCATCCTGCAAAAAGCAAGACCGCAAACAATAATGCTAATTTTTTCATAATGTCTCCTTTTAATTTACTTTGCCTCTTAAGCTTCCAAAAACTTTAACATCAGTCATTTCTTTATAAATAGGAGTCTCTGCTCATAAATTAGAATTGTTAAATTGATTACTTTGGGTTCGTCCTTAGAAGGAAGTAAATTGTGGGATAAAAACTTCTTATTCTTTTGCGAGGTTTTCGATCAAAAGATTTATGAGATATAGCTGGTCGAAAAAGGCCTTATTTTTTTCTCTCCTTTATAATTTTATTCACCCATTTAAAGACATTTTCGGCAAGTTCAAGAGCCTCTCTATAATCATCTTTATCTACTGCTGAAGCAAGTCCAGGATATCTTATATGGACTGTATAACGGGTGAGTATTACCGCTTTTCTAATCTTCTCAGGAATTTCAACCGTAGCATCAGATGCAATCCCTAAAAGCTCCTCAATGGAATGAGTCCACGGAAATTCTTTATCGAGAAATACAAGCAACGCTTTTATTGATTTCTCAGCACACTGCTGGGCATCAAAACATAGGTCTTCGTATAACACGTATCTGGATACTTTCCCTGCTTTTGCTCGCTCCAGATTACTCTTAGCTCTGCGTAACCAGTCTTTCACTATTTCTTCATTTCTCATAAACAACTACTCCATCTTTTGCTATTTCATGATAAATTAGATAACGATTCTTCTTAAGTTCATCAAATCTATCAATGAACTCGGTGATAATATCAACCGCGGCTTTGGTCCCAAACAATTTTAGATATAACCTCTTTTCCAAATCTTTTAGATTCACCCCGCTTTTTACTAATACACATATATCATAATCACTCCCTTTCCTCGCTCTACCCTTTGCTCTCGACCCAAAGAGAATAATTTTATCTGGATGAGCATCTTCCACGATTCTTTCAATTATTTTCTTTAAAGGGTCTTTCATTTCAAACAACCACGCAATTTCTTTACTTTACTTGAAAGAAAACATCCAGCATATAACATAATATATCCGAATTCCAGAGTTCAAAGGGTCTTGCGGACTTCCCGTATACTTTATCTGCCATGTTTTATCTCCCTGTTATTTCACTTTCTTTAACTTTTAATTTTTTGAGAACAAAATCTTTTACTTTCAGAGCAACCGCAAAGTATTCTTTAGTCTCACTAACAGCCGGTACATAAAACTCGTCGGGATATCTGATTTCTACCGCAAAAAAACTAAGTCGGGATATTTTCTCCCTTTCTAAATTTTCAAAATCTTTATCCTGCTCAATACATAGATTTAGAAGAGATTCCATATCGTGAATTTTTTCCACACGCACATCTTTGAAAGTCAAAAATGCTTTAAGGTATTTTTCGATTGCTTGCTGACAGTGAAAACATAAAGCATCTGTCGGTGGTTCATCAACTTCTAACATATGTTTAACCACCTTCAAATCACTTTCTGCCTTTTTTACCCATCTGATAATAATTTCGTCCTTCATAGTTCCACGCCTTCTAAATATACCTCATTCGAAATGGTATTTACGATGTCTTTTTCTTCTTCAAATACTTTTTCACTCTTAATAATGATATCAAATGAAAAAAGAGAAAAATTTCTATGCAACGACGAAAAAATACAGAACCATATTTTTCTTTTTTCTTCTTGTGAAATTGTGTCTTTTAAGACCACTAATATATCCCAATCGCTCTCCATCGTTTCCTTTCCTTTTGCTCTTGAGCCGAAAAGGAAAACCTTTGCTACATTAATACCCATCTCAGTAAGTGTCTTTAAAATTAATTTTTTTATTTCTTGCGACTTATTTACTTCTTTCATTTTCCATCACCTGGGCTTCTTTCTGCGGGTGCTTCAGAAAATCTTCGAGTTCTTTGTCAAATTTATCTCTAAAAGCCTCTTTTGCAAGGTTTCGGTATTGGGGAAACTTCTCACTGAATAACTTTAACAGACTGGAAACACAATATTCACAACCGCCATCACATTCAAGAAGTATCTTAATTATACTTTTTCAGCGTTATACGGCATGTTTATTTCCTCCTGAAGGGAATGGGCTCCGAGGCCTTAACAAGCTCGAGGCTTTTTTCCTCCATCCATTTGTCTATCAAATCCTTCTTAAATCGCCACTGACCGGAAATTTTTAGAGCAGGAATCTTTCCTTTTCGGGCCAGTCGATAGATGGTATGATCATCCATCTGCAAATATTCTGCAAGTTGTCTTACAGTGAGAATTTGACCTTTCAGATTCTCGTTTTCTTTAGCCATTTTTCGCATCCCCTCATTATATTTGGAATACAATTCTGTAAATAAATCTACCTTACAGTATAAAATTATACACGTATGGGCGAAAATTTCAAGCGCTTAAAAGCCACCTTGACATACAGCCTCTATGGAGCCAATCGACTAATTCTAGTTAAAGACCCGGAAAACCTATGAATCGAAGACCCACAGAAGAAGTAAATTACAGGAGGAGTTAATTCTCGCCGGTTCATCATAGTGGGTGGAGTAAATTCTCGCTGGCACATCACAGTAGGTCACGGCGATATGATACGACCATTTGGTAATAGACACACAGAAGACATAAGGGTTAGCTCTTGCAATGATTTTTAGACACACAGTCAAGTAAGGATGAGACCGAGGAAATGGATGAGGGAATGGCGTAGGAAACCTGGATCAAATTGGGGTGGACTAAGGTAAGGGAAGAAACTCACGATAAGTCCGAATAGAATTGAAAATTTTATCTACGCCGGAACGAAGGGGTTTATACATTGACCACTGGACAGGACTTAACCACCTCCGGAATCCGCAATTTTTTAGTATCGCTTCCAGAGCAGGATCGAAAAAACCCATCTGCAGGATAAATTTAGCTCCCGTGGATTTTAACTGTTCTGCTGCGTAAAGAATCGGTTCCGAAAAAAGTCCTCCTATTTCCGGTTTAATAATCAAATTAAATAATAATGCTCCCGGTAAAAAATGCTTCCGGATTTTAACCTCCAGATCAAAGGTAGTGAAACTCCCCGCAATAGAGTTATTTCTTTTTATCACCCAGGTTCGTAAGCCAGTGCTCTTTGGGCTTTCTAAAAGATGATCCCATAAACTTTGGGAAGGAAGATCAGCATAATCCAGACTTGCAATAGATTGCTGATATAGCCGATAGACTTCGGACCTTTCCGAAGGTTCGTATTCCTTAATAGAAAAATTACCGAGAGGATATTTTTTCCTAATTTTTATAAATCGAAGAAGCCCTTTTCCTGTCGGTAAGCCCAAGGTTCTCATTATGCCACTGACATCAAGAATTTTTACTCGAGGACGACGAATAGAATAGGTTCGAAATCCCAATCTTTGATATAGAAAGTGAGCGGGATATTTAGGGTCGGTAGAGAGAACTAAGGCATCCATTCTTCGAGTCTGACAAACCTCGATCAGTTTTTCCAGAAGGGTTTTAGCAATGCCCTTTCTCCAGTATTGCGGATGCACTGCTACCGGTCCAACATAGCCGAGATGCAGAAATTCACCCTTTATCCGAGCTCGTTTCTCGTAGCAAAAAACTACTCCCACCGGCTCGATTTCCAATTGATAGGCACCCCAGATGAGCATGGGGTCGTTCCATAAACTTTCTCCGCACCACCAGAAAAAATCTTCCTGAAATATCATGCTTTTGGGATACATGCGGAAGAATGCCTGGTTAACCAGCTGGACATATCGCGAAATATCCGTCCGCAGGCCCCACTGGAAGAGTAACCTGATTTTATTCTGCCCGGAGTTAATCATCCTGTCTTTGGCCTCTTACCTCTACCGAAAATACTATTCCTTAATTAAGTCTCCAATATTATACCAAATAGTTATACTATCAAATTAATTCTCCTTCCGGATTTTAACTTCCCTCCTGGAAAAATGTCATCCTCGATATTGACGAGTGGAGAAAAGAATCTTAAGATAGGAGAGAAGATGGAGGGGCGGGGGGAAGTTTAAAATGGAAAGAGAAGTAAAATACAAAGGAAAGTCTGAGATAGAAAGGGAAAATGGCCGGGAATGTTTAAGATAGAAAAAGTATAATAATGGCCGGAGAAGTTTTTAAAATGGAAAGAAGGGAATATGTCGGGAGAAGTTTAAGATAGAAAGAGAAAAGAGAGGGCGGGGAAGTTTAAGATAGAAAGAGGAGAAAATGGCCGGGAAAATTTTTATTGGGACCAGCGGTTATAACTACTGGCACTGGTGGAATGGGGTTTTTTATCCTCCGGAAGTGCCGCAGCGCAAGTGGCTGGAATACTATGTTCGTTATTTTGATACGGTAGAATTAAATGTCTCTTTTTACCGCCTTCCCCGGAAAGAAACTTTTACTTCCTGGTATAAACGAACTCCGGCTCATTTCCTCTTTGCTCTAAAAGGGAGTCGTTTTATTACCCATGTTAAAAGACTTAAAGAATGTCAGGAACCTTTGAATTTATTTTTCGATTATGCCCAGGGTTTAAAAGAAAAACTGGGAATAGTTCTCTGGCAGTTACCTCCCCAATTTCCACTTAATCTTGAGCGTTTAAAAGATTTTTGTCAGTTGCTGGCTTCCCATGAGTTAGCTGGTCATGTGCGGCAGGCATTTGAATTCCGGCATCCGGACTGGTTCAAACCCGAAGTTTACCAATGCTTAAGAGAATATAATTTTTCTCTGTGCATTGCTCATTCTCCGGAATATCCGGAAAGTGAGGAGGTCACTGCCGATTTCGTTTACCTGCGTTTCCACGGAGGAAAAATTCTTTACGGCTCCAAATACACCGAAAGGGAACTGGTGGAATGGGGAAAAAAGATTACTCACTGGCTGGAGCAGGAAAAAGATGTTTACGTCTACTTCAATAACGACGCGCACGGATATGCAGTAGAAAATGCCTTGCGTTTGGGAGAACTGATAACAAAGTAGCCTCCCACCATTCAGCCCCATCGCTGATCAGTCTATTTTGGTTTTACGGCATAAACTTTTATGCTCACTACCGAACTCGCAATCTCTTTTACTTTTTCCAGTGGTATTTTTAAATTTTTCATGATTTCCTTTACCAGTGGATCTACATCTGTGCATTCTATAGGAAAAGATGCCTCATTAATTACCTTGACATCTTGAAATCCGGCGGCTTTTATGGCCTCAATGTATTTATCCTTCAACATTGCTCCGGAAATACAACCAATATATGCCTCCACGGAGTTCTTTATGAAATCCGGAAGTTCCTTTAACAAAACTATATCCGAGACCATCAACCTCCCGGTAGGTTTTAGCACCCTAAAAGCCTCTTGAAATACCCTTTGCTTATCCAGTGAGAGATTTATTACGCAATTTGAAATTACTACATCAACCAAATTATCAGCCACTGGTAGATTCTCTATTTCGCCCAGTCTAAATTCTACATTCTGGTAATTCCCTTTTCGGGCGTTTTCTCTTGCCTTTTCAAGCATCTCCGGAGTCATATCTACACCAATAACTCTCCCGCTCTTACCAACCTTACCAGCGGCAAGGAAACAATCAAAGCCTGCACCGGAACCGAGATCGAGAACGGCTTCTCCTTCCCGTAAAGAGGCAAGAGCAACTGGATTCCCACAACCAAGCCCCAAATTGGCACCTTCGGGAACGGCATTAAGCTCTTCCTCGGTGTAGCCAATTCTCTCACTAATATATTGGACTATATCAGGTCCGGTACACTGGGCTACATCAGTTTCGCCATACGGGGTAAAATCATTTCCACAACAGGGATTCGCCGGAGTACAACAGAAACTGTTCTTCTTGGCAATTTTAGCATATCCTTCTCTTACCACTTTCTTTATCTCGTCCTTTTTCATTTTTCACAACCTCCCCAATTATTTACCAAATTCATCATCTGGCGATTATTTCTTTCATCATAGGGCTCAGTAGACCTTTTACCATTTCGGCAAAATCTTCGGCCTTAATTAAAGAGATGCAACATATTTTCCCGGCTTTCTCCCAGCTTACAAGGGCTAACTTATCTCCCGGACGAATTTTTGCTTTATCTCTTATTTCTTTAGGAAGTATCATCTGACCCCGCTCATCAATACTTATTAATGATTCAACTTTACAGCAGCTTGCACTTCTATCCATCGTTGCCTGACACGATTCAATTTTAACTTTCTTTGCCATTTTCATTTCCTTATTTTCCATCTCCTTATCAAATATTAAGTTTCTTCCTCCCTTATTAGCCCCCTCCCCGTTAGACAATAATTTTCAGGAAAAGAAAATTTTTCTGATAAATCAGTATATACTTATTATACCAAATATATAAAATTTGTTCCATTAAAAGTTCGTGGTTAGGAAGCGATTATCTGGTGGCAATCATAAGGATGGGGTTTTTGGTAGGGATGAGTTTTCCAGTAGGATTAGTTCGCAGGGTATGATAAATGCTATAAGAAGGGGGGACACTGATTTATTTACTACTGGAGGGCACAGTAAGCAGTCTAGTTTCCTGTCTTTTAAAGTAGTAAAGGAAAGCGCTCCCGGCGGCAAATCCTCCCAGATGGGCAAACCAGGCTACATTGGAGAAATGGGTCAGGGAATAAATAATAACATTCACTATTTGCAGGAAAACCCAGGACCCAATATAAAAATAAGCAGGAATATCAATAACCCTGAGCATGAAAAATGTGCGAATCTTGGCCCGGGGATAAAGCACCAGATAACCTCCCATGAGGCCCGATATTGCTCCGCTGGCTCCTACGCAAGGAATAGAAGAGTGAGGATTAAAAGCTAGGTGAGTGAGACCGGCCAGGATTCCGCAGATAAGATAAAAAATAAGATAACGAAAATGACCTAATTTATCTTCAATGTTATCTCCGAAAATCCAGAAGAAAAGCATGTTACCGAAAAGATGGAAAAAACCTCCGTGAATAAAAATAGAGGTAAGCAGTGAAAAATTCCATTGTCCAGCCATAATTTGGGCGGGAATGAGTCCTACTTGAAAAAAGAACTGGCTGTAATTAGATACAAAAATAAATTGCAGGATAAAAATCAGAGTGTTGATAGCAATTAGACTAACCGTTACCCAGGGGAAAATAGCTACCGGATTTTTATCATAGAGTGGGAGTACTACCCGGGGAGCAAATGCGAGATAAGGAGCCCGGCGGACAAGATCAGCGAGATCTTCTATGGGAGAGGGCTTTCTTTTCTCCTGGAGCAACGATTCTCCCAGCTGGCGCAATTGCGGATTACCTTTCAGATAGCTGGCCACCCCAATGATTTCTCCCCGATCGGCCCAAATTCCCTGGCAATGAGGACAGCGATCAAGCATAATATTGGAATTATAGGCAAAATTAAATGGCTGCATATCTTTTTGACAGCGAGGACATGGACGGCGGGGAAAGGATGTAGCATAAACACTTACCGCTTTCTTCTGGATTATATCTGTTGGTAGATCCGGTATCTTTTCCTCTTTTAACAGCAATTCGCTATAGACTTTTATTTCTCCAGGATCAAACCAGATTCCTCCACAACGGAGGCAGAAATCCAGAACTATTTCTTTAAAGCGGCAGGTTCTTAGTTCCGAACCACAATTGGGACAGCGCATCTAATCCCCCACATGACATTTACATTTTTACTGGTGCGGAAACTCCGATTAAAGTTAGACCGTTTCGAAGCACGATGCGCACAGAGTCACAAAGTAAGAGTCGAGCCTTACTCAACTCTTGGTTTTCAGAAATTACCCGGTGCTTGGTATAAAAACTGTGGAATTGAGTAGCTAAATCCTGAAGATAATAAGGAAGTAAATGAGGCTGAAAATCTTGGGCCGCTCTCAGTACCACATCGGGTAAAGAGACCGTTTGTTTAATCAAAACTAGTTCTTCTTCCTCATTCAACAGTTGAAAATTTACCTCCCGGGGATGGGGTACGGGATAACCTTTTCCCCGTGCATATTCCAGAATACTGCAGATACGGGCATGTGCATACTGAACATAATAGACGGGATTTTCCTGGGATTGAGCCTTGGCCAGATCAATGTCGAAATCGAGATGGCTTTCCATACTGCGAAGGAGAAAGAAGAAGCGGGCAGCATCTCTTCCCACATCCTGAATCAATTCCGCCATGGTAATGAATTCTCCCGCCCGTTTGGACATCTTCACTGGCTGACCGCCGGAAAGAAGATTCACTTGCTGGACAATTAAAATATCCAGACAGGAAGAATCATATCCCAGAGCTTGCACCGCGGCTTTCATGCGGGGGATATGGCCGTGATGGTCGGGTCCCCAGATATCAATTACTTTTTTAAATTTTCGCTGATATTTATTGAGGTGATAGGCAACATCGGAAAGGAAATAAGTGGGAGTGCCATCTTTGCGCACCAGAACCCGATTCTTTTCATCGCCAAAGGCCGTGCTACGAAACCACTGAGCCCCTTCTTCTTGATAAACAAAACCTTTTTCATTAAGAAATTGGAGGGTCTTTTCAATATCTCCTTTTTCATGAAGTTGAGACTCTCGGAACCAGACATCAAATTTCAATCCAAAATTTTCTAAATCTTTCTTCTGACTTTCAATAATTTTAGTGAGCGCATAATTTTTGAAGATTTCCCGCCTTTCTGATGGGGGAAGGGAGAGATAATAATTCCCTTTTTCCTGAAGCATTTCCCGGGCAATGTCCCGGATGTATTCTCCCTGATAGCCTTCGGGGGGTATCTCCACCTCTTCTCCTAATAATTGCCGGTAGCGAGTTTCTACTGATTGGCCGAGAAGTTCTACCTGTCTCCCCCGATCATTGATGTAATACTCCTTTTTTACGTTATAACCGCAGGTTTTCAACAAGCGGGCGAGCGAATCGCCTACCGCCGCCGCCCGGGCATTTACTATGTTAAGAGGGCCGGTGGGATTAGCACTAACAAATTCTATCTGAACCGAAATGCCTTCCCCGGACGAAGTCTCGCCGTATCTTTCGTCTTTCTGCGAAATATCGGGAAGTATCTGATAGAGTCTTTCCCGGCGCAGAAAGAAATTGATGAATCCCATTCCGGCAATTTCTACTTTTTCTATGACATCTCCGATCGGGATTTTTTCCGCCAGAATACGAGCTACCTCTCGGGCTGGCTGACCAACTTCCCGGCATAGAACCATAGCTAGGTTGGTAGCATAATCCCCGAATTCTTTCTCCCGCGGTCGCTCCAGAATGATAGCCGGAAGAGTAACCGGAGGGATTTTACCTTCGGTAATGGCTTTTTCTACTGCTTCCCGCAGTATCCTTTCCAGATCCTCACAAATACTCATATAATTTCCTTGTCCGATAATAGATTAATTTCCTCCTCACTTTTTTATTTCTTCGCCGCTTTCTTCTACGGGCATTCGCGGAGCATCGGCCCATAACCTTTCTAAGGAATAAAACTGGCGCGTCTCATCATAAAATACATGCACCACAATATCTCCGTAATCCAGTAGAATCCAAGTCCCCTCTTCATCTCCTTCCCGGTGCCAGATTTTAATCTGCCCTTTACTCAAAGATTCTACAATTCCATCCGCTATTGCCCGAACATGGGCATCGGAATGACCGCTACAGATAATAAAATAATCAGTGATAATCGTTAAATTACGCAAATCAAGAATAATTACTTCGTGAGCTTTTTTGTCTTGCGCTGCTTTAGCGCTCATAAGAGCTATCTTCTGCGAATCCAAACGAAGCTATCACCTCCTCTTTTTCTTCTGGTAATAATTCTCTACTTTATTTTCTTCTGGTAATAATTCCATATTTTCAAACTGGAGGGGAAAATATAAAATTCTTTATCTATTAAGTATAACATTTTTTGTTTTAAAACTAAAACTACCGCCTGATCCAGATTCTTACTCACCAGCCGACGAATTTCAACTACTTTGGGTAGTTTCCTATGGGGCTCGATATAATCCGCCACATAAATAATTTTATCTAAAAGGGTCATTCTCACTGCCCCGGTAGTATGCCGCCGGATAGCCCTGCCGACGGCGGAATCCCTTATTCCCCAACGCCGAAGGGCTAAATCTGCTCCTACGTAAGCATGCCATAACCCACTAATTTTCTTCGCTTCTGAAGGTAACCGGACATGATTTTTCTGCAGGTATTCTCTTAGTATTTTGGAAGACCATTCCCGGGCATAATCATGCAGCATTCCTGCCAGCCAGGCTTTCTGCACCTCCGCCGCATAGCGCACTGCCAGCCGAACAGCTGTGCGGGCGGTTCCACGGCAATGCTCATAAAGGGCAGGAGAAAGTTCTCTTCGCAACTGCCGGGAAATTCTCCGGCGAAAAGTATCTTCTTTTTCACCGCCAACGGGGTGACCAGCTATTGCCTTTTCCACTATTACTAATTCGCCGAATTTCAGATCCCTCGTCATTCAGAAGATAAATTTCATAATTACCGGTGCGATCGGAAGCAAATAATAAATTTTTACCATCGGGACCCCAGCAAGGACTGAGGTCACTCCCCGGGTCATTAGTTAAACGAATAGTTTCGTCACTGTTTACCGAAAAACAGTAGATTTCGGGATTACCATCCCGGTCGGAAACAAAAGCCAATCTTTCTCCCGAGGGTGACCAGTAGGGAGACCAGTTATTGAACTCATTAGCAATGAGACGGCTCTCTTTCTCTTCACCGAAATTCCACTGGTAAATTTGGTAATTACCTTCTCGATTAGAGCAATAGGCTAGATATTTACCATCCGGTGACCAGGCAGGGCTCCAGTTCTCCCCCAGACCGTGAGTAAGTGGTCGCAGAGTCCGGGATTCTAAATTGAGAAGGTAAATTTGATGATTACCTTCCCGATCGGAAGTAAAGGCTATTTCCTTTCCTTCCGGACTCCAGGCAGGTTCACCTTCCCAGGAAGAACTGGATGTCAAATTCTCCAAGTTGCTACCATCTAAATTCATGAGATAGATTTCATGATTCCCTTCCCGATTGGAAGCAAAAAGAATTTTTTTCCCATCGGAGGAAAGACCGGGCACACCATTCCAGGCTTGAGTAAATGTTAATTGCTGAGTAGATAAATTCTGCATATCCAGACGATAAATTTCCCAATTACCGGTTCGGTCGGAGGTATAAACGATTTCTCCCCCAAGGGAAGCATTCACGGGAATAGCGGTTGGGGTAGGAAAGGTTTTAGGGCGGGAGAAAATATCCTTTATCCCGGAAAATGAGATACCAGGGATAGAAATAAACTCCTTCCCCCTTACCAGCCAGAATCCAGTCACTATTAGAAGCAACGCTACGGCAGTTACCCAGCGAACCCAGGGGATAGCCTTCTTCCCAATTAGGTTGGCTCCCACTTCCTTCACCAGCGATTTATTAATATGAGATTTCTGCCGGAAATACCCTTCTTCCAGGGCAGTGGTAGCCAGATGATTAATCAGACGAGGAATACCTTTGGAAAAACGATATATTGTCCGTAAAGCAGAAGAAGTAAAAGGGGAACGAGAACATCCAGCAATCTGCAACCGATGTTTGACATAGGCAGCCGTTTCCGAAGATGAAAGTCTGCCCAGGGAATGGAAAATTCTTATTCGCTGACGTAAGGGAGCAAAAAAGGGTTCTTGCAAACGCCGTTCCAGTTCCGGCTGACCTACCAGTAGAAGAGAAAGGTTTCGCCCCTGATCGAGATTAGTAAGCAGCCGTAATTCTTCCAGCGTATGGGGATCCGATAATAACTGTGCTTCATCAAGAATAATTACTAATTTCCGCTGCTTCTCGGAAAGTTCCTTCAGTTTTATAAGAATTTTATCTTTTAATTCCTGCGAGGAAAATTTATGTTCGCCAGGAAGAATTCCTTCCACTTCCAGTTCCCGGGCTATGGATTCCAGAAATTCTCGAGCGGGAAAACGAGGATCCCGGATAACCATGGGAAAATAATCGGCGCTTAAATTCTGCAGTAAAGCCTCAATTAAAATGGTTTTGCCCGATCCAATTTCGCCGGTGAGACAGGCAATCTCTCCCTGAGTTACCGCGGAAAGAAGCTTCCGCAGAGCTCGGGTGTGTTCTTTGCTGCGGTAAAAAAATTTAACTTCCGGAGCAGGAGCAAAAGGAATTTCCTGCAGACTATAAAAATTCAAATACATCATTAAACTATTTTTCCCACCGTCCCTCCGGTTTAGCTCCCACTGATTCTTACTGTCCGATAGACTGACCTCCGGCACCCGGAACTTTTCCCGACTCTGTCTCCGAAGTTTGAGGAGTATTGGTTCCTTTTTCTTCTTTAGCCACAATGATATGGGGACTTATGCATACAATTAATTCTGTCTTAATCTGATCGATAGTTTGACGTTTGAAAAATTCTCCCAGAATTGGAATCTGACTTATTAAAGGAACCCGGGTCATGCTGCGTCTTTCTTCTTCAGTAATTAATCCCCCGATAGCCAGTGTATCTCCGTCACGAATAATCACCCTTTGCTGGGTGGAACGTTCGGTAATGATAGGCGTCCTTCCATCGGGAGCCCAATCCCGAAATGTTTTCACCGATGGTTTAATATCCATGATAATGTAGCCATCAGGGCTGATCTGGGGAGTAACTTCCATACTTATACCTACTGGCCAGAGAACATAACGACGAATAATCCTCCCCTCGGCATCCACGGTTTCTTCCAGCACCGGAATTTTATCTCCACTCTCAATAACCGCTTTACGATTGTTCATGGTAGTAACGGAAGGAGCAGAAGCAATGTTGGATTTACCCTTCCGGGCAAGCATACTCAAAAGGAAAGAAAATTCCGAAGGGGTAAGGTAACCGTAACTAAATGTTAATGCTGGCGGTGATGCCGGTGGGAGAGTAACTTCCATTGAGGTACCGGCTGGTTGAGAAGAAAGACGCCATTCAATCCCCATATCCTGTAATTCGCTGAGCGCTACTTCGATAATGCGAGTCTCAATAGTAACCTGTGTGGGACGAAGATCAATTTCAGTCAAATAATTCTGCACCGCGGTGATATCTTTGCTGGGTCCGATCACAGTAATGGTGTTGGTATCCTCATCCACCAGAATCTGACCTAAATCTTTGGTTAACAGTTTTGCCACCTCTTCCCGGATTTTCTTAGCACCTGCATAATAAAGTTTAAAACTACGGACGAAAATCTGAGGTTTAGGCTCCGGTGCGGGACCCGGTAAGATCCGGATAATATTACCTTCTTTACCCTCCCGGAGATAATCATAACCATTAGCTCGGATAATCTGATCCAGGGCATCTTCCAGAGGCACATCGGTAAAACTTACACTTATTTTCTTAGTAATACCTTCCCCGATAATAATGTTCAGACCGTAAATCCGGGACAGGGCATTCAATACCACAGGAATGGGGGTGTCCCTAAAAGTCATATCTCGTATCCGTAGTTCCCGAGTGACAGCCGAAGGAACTCCCAGTTCCAAGGTGTAACGGGTATTACCGGCGGACAGGGAAGAAAACCATTCCACCGGCTGCATGAGATCTATCGTAAGACGCACAATATCTGGATTACGATGGTACTGAACCATTTGCACGCGGGAAACATTGCGGGCATAGACTGGCGGTAAGGAAAAATCTTCTGCCAGAATGGCATCAAAGAAATCTACAATCAATTGGGGGATCTCTCCGGCAATAAGAAAGGACTTATATTTAAGGGGCTCATCTGCCTGAAGCTGGATATAAGTTTTACCATTCCCCGTTTCCGTCCATAACTCTTTTATGCGGGAAGCACGGTATTTCTCGGCAGGGGTCTTACCAGGAAGAGGAGTCTCCGGGGCTTTAAATTCCACTTCTTTCTGCCGGGCAAGTATTTCTTCCTGAAGCGCCAGTGAAGACCGAGCTCGTTCCAGAAGCTCTTTCACTAAGGGATAAGTAGGATCCTGAGAATAAACCCATTCCCATTCCTTAATCGCTTCCGGGTAACGATTTTCCTGATAATATTCCCAACCCTTCTGAAAATGCTGGTTCAGTAAGTCTTTTTTCGCCATGACTTCGGGAGAAATAGCCTGTTCTTTTTGAATACGCTCTTTTAAACGGAGAGCATCCTGATTTTGAGGATTTAGCTTCAGAGCTTGCTCCAGTTCCTCTAATGCCCGCACTAAAGCTCCCCGACTGTAAAAGACTAATGCTTGCTGATAATAACGCCGGGATTGTTCTTCATCAATAGGAGTTTTCTCTAAAGCTAAAAGTTTTTCTCCGGCCTGGAAAATTTTAGTTTCTTTATGCTGAATTTCAATAATGAATTGATTTTCTTTTATCTCGGCATCATAAATTACTGGACGAGCTAACTCCAGCACCACCCTCACCACATAAGGTTGAGGGAGGTCATACTGGCTTAACTTTATTCTTTTGACCACCGGGTCTTCGGGAAATAATTCTCGGCGGGAGGCTAAAAGCACTGCCTGGTGGAGATCAAAATAAAGACGGGGAGGAGAGACCAATTTCCCCCAAGAAAAGCGCGGAGAACTGCTGGTTATAATTACCTGTAGAGAATCGGGCAAACTAACTATTTTCAGAGAGGTAATTTTTGCCGGTGGGGATTTTTCCTGGCCGGCAATTTCTCCTACCAGAACCATCCCGGTGAGAAAAATTAATAAGATAAAAAAGGTTAATAGCGTTTTCACAAATTCCATTCTCCCTAATTTTCAAATTTTAATTCTATTCTTTCACCTGCCTGAGTTAGTATAACCCTATCCTGTTGAATATTAGAAACTCGATAACCCTCCACCATTTGTCCTTCTTCTACAACATTTTCGTTAATAACAGCAATTTTTCGATCACCTTTACGAAAGATTCCCATTAAAGTAAAAGAAGTCTTCTTGACTTCCCGAGGTGTTTCCCTTAAGGGAAGTGGTGTAACCACCCGCCGGGGAGGAAGAAATGGATCTCTCCCCCACTCCCAATCCTCCTTTTCTGGAATAGCCTCTTCCATTTTCACTATTCTTTCCTCACTTTCAGAATAAATGGTAGGAACAGGTGAAGGAACCGACGGTTTCACAACGGGAGTGGCTATTTTTATAGAGGGTAGGGTAATCCTCCCCCACCGTAAATAAATTCGTCGGAAAGTAGGAAACCATATTCCTACTGTTAGTATAACCAGAAATATTAATAAAATCCACCGTTTATTTTGCGCTGCCAAATATTTCCCCCTCTTTTCTCTGGGCATAAGGCACCAGCATTAACCGGATAACTAAACGAGGTAGTGCCTCTGACTCCGCCCGGATTTCCATTTCTTCCAGATTAACAAGCCGGGGAAGCCCTTCCACTTTCTTTAGATATTCTCCCAAAGCACGATAACTTCCTCCCAGATTGATTTCTAAAGGAAGACGAAGATAATCTCCTGCTTCTACTACGGGATAAGGACGAACGGATATCAATTCCAGGTTAAAACTGCGGCTGAGAGCGGTTAATTGTTGAACTAACCGAGGAATTTCTTTCTTTTCCGGCAATCTTTCGTTTAATAAAATTACCTGCTGGCGCACCTGTTGATAATCTGCCTCCAGCTGTTTCAGAATCTCCGCTTCCCGCCGGGCCCTTTCAATGGCCTCCTTACGCTCCCGCAGATCCCGGACAATCATTGCCATCTCTTTCCGGAGTGATGCCAACCGACGATTTTGGGGGTAAAGATAAATGAAAAAAATAATTAAAGCCCCCCCTATTAACCCAATCGCTAAATAATGCTGCCAGGAAAATTTTTTCCGGTTCAAATCTTTCTCCTCAACGGGGAAAATAACTTACAATTTCGAAATCCCAGAGTTTTTCTCCTGCCAACTCTATTTTCTGGATGGAAATCAGGTCTACTTTTTCTACCCAGGAAGTAGTCTCCAATTCCACCATGAACCGAGCAATGGCCGCCGGTGAAAAAGACCGCCCGCGGAGTCTCATCTCCCCGAATTGCTCGACAAGAACACTTTTAATCCCTGTCAACCAAACTTCCGCCGGGACCGTTCTGCTTAACTGCAGTAAACGCCATGACCAACGGACCTGCCCCCGAAGAAGGGGCATCACCAGAGCATTTTTTTCCTCCAGAAGTCTCTTTTCTTCCTGCAATTGTTGCATTCGCTGTATATATTCCTGTAATCCGCTCCACTCTTCCAGCTGACGGCTCTGTTCTTTTTTATTGATTAATATCCATTGATGATATTGCCGGATTCGGGAAGTTTGCATCCAGACTGTTCCGCAGGTAGTTAGAAAAATTAACAGGGAACCCAGAAGGAGAATCCAACTTCTCCACTGAATTTTCCTTCTTTCCCGGTATTCCGGAGGTAAAAGATTTATTCGACGTCTCATCTTTCCCTTCATTTTCTTAATGCCAGTCCTAATCCCACCGTCAAACGAGAATAATTTTCCGGCGATTCTGGTAGAAAAACCGACTCTCCCATGCGGATGAAATTAAAAGGTTGATGAATTTCTACCGGTAATGAGAAATTAAGTGAAAAGAATTCCCGCAGACCAGATAAATGGGCACTTCCTCCCGTAAGCAGCAAACGTCCTATTGTTTCTCCCCGAAATTGAGCCCGGTAATAGTCACTCGAACGTTGAATCTCCAGCAGCAGTTGATCCAGCAGAGGCCGTAGGGCACGGGAAACAGGCAAATTTTCTCCTGCTTTTCCGGAGGAAAAACCCTGTTCCTTTTTGAGTTTTTCCGCACCACTAAAATCTAATCCCAGCGTCTGCTGGATGGCTTCGGTAAAATGGTTCCCGGCAATAGCTACTTCCCGGGTAAGTTGCAGCACTCCCTGGTGGATAATATTAATGGTGGTAGCAGTGGCTCCCAGATCAATAAGCGCTACTGTTTCTCCGGCTCTTCCACTATAGGTTCTTTCCCAGGCACTTACTAACGCCAGAGAATTTACTTCCACCGCTATCGGTTCCAGCCCGGCATCCTCCAGCAGAGCCAGATGTTCCGATACTGTCCCCCGAGGCGCTACCACCAGCATCATTTCTAGATTGCGAACTCCTCTTTCCACTTCTTCCCTCAGCACCAGATAATCCCAAATTCCTTCCTCCAACGGGAAGGGAAGGATTTTTCTGGCCTCCCAGAGGATAGCTTCGACCAGTTCTGGCCGGGGCATTTCCGGCAGTTTCAGGTAGTGAATATGCACTGCCCGGGTGGGAAGAGCAGTTACCACCTGGCGAATTTTTCCCCGGGAAAGATGCAGATGTTCCCGCAATGCTCCCACAATCGCTGCCGGCCGGTTTTCGGGCCGGATAGTAGGAGCCAATTCTACCACCCCGGCATAAGTGAGTTTGAGGTCCCGACCTTGTTCCAGTTTTACCATCTTTACTGCGCTACTACCAATATCCAGCCCGGCAATATCTTTGCTCTTAAGCCAGCGCATTACTACCTTTCACCTGCCTATATTCTCCTGCTATTTTACTACTACTTTTATTATGATTTATCGATACTCCACCGTGATAAGCATTAAATCGCCGGCGGAAGAAAATTCTTTATCTACTCCAGCCATATAAACCCGGACCCGCACTTCTCCCCCCGATGAAATATAATCCGCCGGGCCATCAATCGGTAAAGGAGTAATCAAAACATCTTTCTTATCCTCTAAGGGAGTAAGCGAAATTTCTTCCCAGTTGCTATCGGAGAAATTCCAAACATAGAGGACCAGATCTCGCGTTGGTGGCTGATTTCCCTTCCCTTTCCAATTTCCTTCGAAGTTGATAGCTAACTGCACGGCCGACCATGGAGTCTCCACATTGCTAATAGTCGCCTGCCAGTCAGTGGTAAAAGGAGAAGTAGAAGTAGAATTCACTTGGTAATAATTATTATCACTTACCCGGAGATCAGCAGCATTCCCACCTCCAGGAGTTCCTCCTCCCGGAAGTATTATCACTGCCGTAGGAGTATAAAGACGGAAAGAATAAATTCCTGCCACCGCAGTTTCTCCCCCTGCGGTAGTGGAGCGAACTTCATAATAGTAGCGAGCTTCCTGACTGAGGGAAATAGTGATGCTATGTTCGGTAACTGGAGTGGAATCATAAACCGTGGATCCCAAACCGGTAGTTACATCATAATTTACCCGGCTATCAGCTGGTTTATTAGTCATCCAGCTAACGGTAGCATTTCCGAGGCTATTTCCCCGCACCCGGACATCAGAAATAATGAGTGGAGGAGGACCCATCCGGGCATAACGGCAGTATGCGGCAGAAGTTAGTTGCATACTCCCCGATTCCTCGCGGGCATGTTTAACCTCTATTTTCACCTTTACCAGACTGGCAGAACTGGAAGAAACTTCCGCCGGCGTGGGAGTGGGGGTTGGAGGATCAGGATAATCTCCGGCACCGAAATAATGAAATTCTAGATTGCTAACCTTCACATCGGAGGAAGTAAGAATTTCCACATTACCATCCTGGGTCCGACGGAGTCGCTGAGCGGCATCCCGATCGTATTTTACTGGAACATTATCCTCATCATAAAAGATAATCTGGGTCATGTTGCTGGCATTATCAATGGAGCGGGCTCCCCGGATACCAAAGCGTCCTTCGGCATCACCATCCACCATCTGACTTAACGCCTTTTCAATCTCATTTTGAACCACCGCTTCTTTTTCTCCCACACTCCAGAAAGTAAAACCTTGAGTAAGAGCAAGAACTATTATTAGAGCTATTATAGAAAGAATTGCTATCGCTACCAGCGTTTCCAGCAAACTGATTCCCTGCTGACCATCAGGGAAAAACCATCTCTTATTTGCTAAGTAGACAATTCCCCTTGGTGAAAATTGCCGGAGCCTACTTTTTATGAGCAGACTTTTCACATTTTTGCTCCCCATTTACATTTTCGCTCCCCATTTACATAGCAACATCTTGAAAATAAGTGGGATAAGGAAAATAAAATCGAACCCTCACCTGACTGTTAGCATCTATTGCCCGGTTAAATTCCAAAGTAAAAGTGCGAAGAGACTTATAAGGAAGAAACGCTTCTCTGTCCAAGGTTATCAGCGTTCCCGAGGGGGCATCTCCCGTCCAGATTATTCCCCCATCCAGACGTATCCGCCGGAGACGATGGGTGGGTGTAGTCCACCAAGCTACCAGAGAGTTTACGGTAACATCTTTTTCCTCTCCGCTCTTTATCTTCATATAAACGCTTCTACCCTGATAATAACTATCTTTTGGCACCAGTCCCAGACCGCCAAAACGGTAGGTACGTAGTTCTATTACCTTCTGGTTGGTTCCACTGCGATAAACATCGATTACTATCGTTTTTCGCAATTGATTCTGTTCTTCGGTAACCTGCCTTTCTAAATCAAGACCGCTTTCCGCATAATTGCTGATCCGGGACTGAGAAGTTAAATAAATAAAGTGGACATTGCTAAGTTTTTCTAGTTCCAGACGAGTTATATTAGCCGCCTTCATTTCCTCCTGCGAAACCGGTAGGTTAGCCAGAGATGAGGATAGCAAAGTCCACACGGGAACAGCGATCATTCCAAAAATAACCACCGCAATTAATACTTCGATATATGTAAATCCGCGGTATATAAGTCCATTTACCAGGAATTTCGTAATGCTGACCTCCCAAAATTTACTATCTTCTCTATCTTTCAAAATTTACTTTTCCTTCTCCATTTCGATCTCATTTTTCTAATTGATACTGCTAATTAATCTCATGGTAAATATTTAGCGCTCCCGCCAGAAATCAAGATCATAATCGGTAGTTACCCCAACTTCTACCCTGCGTTTTACTCCGGAACTGGTAATTTCACCGGTAGAGAGAAATTGCCAAGGGCCGGTGGTCCCCCCACTAAAATTGGAGATGGTATACTTATAAATTCCTCCGGCATCAATATATTCCACCAGTTCTCCTGGTGGATTTATTAATGAGGGGGGAATAGCATTACTGATAAGATAATAAAGCATCCGGCTCACTCCTGCTTCCGCTACCCCCAAAGCCCGGATTCTGTCCACTTCCAGGCTACTGCTTTCCAGGCGGGTAACGGTTAAAAGGGCAAATGCACCTCCCAATACCGCCAGACCAAAAACAATAATTAGAACGGTAACCAGTACCACTCCTTGGGAGGATAAGAACCTACCGCCCCCCCTTTTAATCATACATCCTCACTTTTAATAATGCTCTCTCCCGGGTAACACTTCTTCTTCTTTTTTATTCCACTGATAATATTCTTTAAGTCGGGCGAAAGCCAGGGAGTAATCAAAATCTATCAGACCCTTCTGATAACCTGATTTTAGAATAGATTGACGACTTTTTTTGCCAATCTCTAACACCATTTCCCATTCCCGGGCAGCCTTTTCCCAGTATCCCTGCCCAAAATAAATTTTACCTAGATGATACCGAGCTTCGGCATAGTAGGGTTCCCACTCCAGAGCTTTCTGGAAATATTCTTCCGCCTGCCGGTAATCTCCCTGCCCGGCGTAAATCATTCCCAGGGTATTGTAGGCAAAAACAAAAGTGGGATTGACCGCTATTGCCCGCTCCAATTCCGTTACCGCCTTGGACAATAATTCCGATTCTCCCCGGAGGAATTCTTCCCAGTAAATTCTGCCCAGATGGTAATGATAAACTGCCTCCCGAGGAGATAGCCGAACCGCTTTTTCCAGTTCCCGGCGGGCACTCAACCATAAATCCTCCTTACCAGTGGTGGCTACTTCTCGACGATAAATTACCCCTAATTCGTAATGGTAAACCGGGTTCCGGGGAACCAGCCGGATGGCTTTTAGATAGTCAGCAATAGCCATCTCCCGATTTCCCTTTTCCGCCCAAGCATAACCCCTATCCCGGTAAATGGTAGCCCAAGAGGGGATGGTAATATTCCAGCCCAGACCGAACAATAATACTATCACCGCCATCGCCGTTAGCCATTTCCAGCGATAATTAGCTGGGAAATGAGAAATCCGCAATTTTACCGGAGGATTCTCGGTACCCATTATCAATGCTATTAAGAAGACAACGGTTATAGCAGTGGCAGGTGGACGCAAGGGAAAATCCACCATACTGTGAACCATAATCCCCGCTAATCCGGAAAGAATTCCGGCACGGAGAAAAGGAGGAAGAGTATATAAACCCCAAGAAGTTTTCGAAACTATGGAACCCCTCCGCCCGAGAGAATTCTCTGAAACTAGAGAATCTTTTCCATAACCAGAAGAAAAACCCTGGATTCCTTTCCTGAAAAAAATAATTAGCATTACCAAAACCAGTCCCAGTCCTATAATTCCCATTTCCGCTCCCAGCTGAAGGAATTCATTGTGGGCGAAATTAGCGGAGAGGTAATAACGAGCAGGAAAAACATTCTCCCGGGGGAATTTATAACGCTGGAAAGCGAGATCAAAATTTCCCGCCCCTACTCCCAATAATGGGGCCTCCCGAATAATTTTTAGCGCCCCATCCCAGATTTTTAAGCGATCAGTGATAAAAGTGTCCGGTATTCTTTGCTGGGAGATTCCTTGCTGGGAGGCAGTAACGGCCCCTCCCTCTCTAACCAACAGGGTATTTCTTACTGGAAAATTAAGCCCCAGAAATAAGATGGTAATTACCGCTATTAAAATTACAATTAATATTGGCGGATAAGGAAATCTCTGAAAGGAAAAGGCCTTTGAAAGAATGATCTTTTTAATCCGGCGTGTGAATATATAAAATAAGACCATTCCCACGATAAAACTTATTCCTCCTCCCCGGGAATAGGTAAAAAGCAGGGCGAGGTACATTACGGCGAAACCGATAAGGCTAAGAAGCCACCATTTATTGCTGCTTAAAGATAACCCCAGCGCTACCGGGCAAATTAGTGCCACGTAGCCGGCTAGACTATTGGGATTGGGAGGAAAAGTAGAAGTAATTCGGGGAGGGCTAAGCGGCTGATAGACTCGGAAATATTGAAAAATACCGTAGGCACTAACGATAAAGGCAGCACTTAGAATTATCAAGACTAAAGTTTCTGCCTGGGAATAACCCCGCAGATAATTAATGACCAGGAAATAAACTAAAATAAAACATAAAATTTTGTAAAATTCCTGGGTGCTGGTGAAAACTTCTACCGAGGCGACTAAACAAGAAAGCACAGCAATAATGATAAAAAAAAGAATCGGTAACCCCAGGGAGGTTATAACCACTTCCTTTTCTCCCCGGAAAAGTTTTCCTATTAGCCCTACCGCCGTAAATACTATTATTAAAAGGGGAGTAAGGGCCAGCGATAACCTTCCCCGGCCGGCATGAGCTAGAGGCACCCAGAGAGCAATAAAGAGCAAGGAAAGAAATATCCAATTCTCCCGGAGTTTTTTACCCAAATCCCTCCTCCCGGTTCTAATTTTCTCAGAATAAAATTTCCGGGGTAGATGATAAAAGAATCTACCCCGGAGAATATTCCTTACCAGCGAGATGCTGGTTCCAGTGAATACACTCCCCACTCGGACCCGGTGTTGTTAATCCAGTCGATGTAAACCGTTCCCCCAGGAAAAATGTAGACCCATCCGCCCTCCCCCTCGTAAACTCCAGTTACTTCATTATTACCGGAACTGGAGGACATGAACTCTTTGGGAATCTTGTTAATAACCGGCTTATTTTCCGGGGGCACATTTGTTGTGGTTAAGCCACTCAGATAGGTAGGATAGTAGCCTATTTTAACCCGGTAAAGAACCAAGGCTGCTCGCAGAGAGCCGAGGTTACTCCGGGAAGAAGCTCCCCGGGCATCGTAATCAAAACCAATGTAATTGGGAGCAATGATCGCGGCCAGGATTCCCAGAATGGCAATCACGATCAAAATTTCAATCAGGGTAAAACCCTTCTGATTCGACAAATTAACACCTCCTTCCCTTAGGAGAAAATCTATAGTTATGTTTCATAAACTCACTACTTAATCTAAATCTTTAGGGATGGGCTAATAAAACCAACAATATTTTTTCTCGCTGTCACCCCCCTTTAATAAAATAGTCTTATAATTCCCTAGGCTAACCTTACAAAAACTTAAAAAATCAATTATTACCAGCTTTCGAAACCGGGGGTACGGGAACGAATTTCTCCGGTTTCCGGACCATAAAAATAGCGCCGACCAAAAGGATCCAGCGGATAACCTTCAGCATCAATAGAAAGAAACTTCAAGTATTTTTCCTGCAAAGGCCTTTCTGGCTGATAAAATCTTACCACCCCTACTTTCTCCAGAAGTCGGATGTCATCAGGGTAACGACGATAGAGTGCCCGATAAAGTTGTAAAACCAGCCGCATGTTGCGCAGTTCTGCCGCCAATACTTCCCGCCGGGCACGGTTGATTACCTCCTGATAATATCCCGCCGCTACCATCAGCAAGACACCGATAATGACCAGCACAATCATCAATTCTAACGTAGAAAATGCCCGGCGATGTAAAGAACTGATATAATAAAATTTCCTTTTCCCTGCCCCCCTCTCTTCCACTTTACATCTACTTAAAAAAGGTTTTCTCAGAGAAACCTATCCCTTACTAGCGGAATATTTTAGTCATGCTAAAAATAGGCAACAAAGTAGAAAGAGCGATGAAGCCAACGATTAAACCCATTATAATTAGCAGAATAGGCTCCACCAGAGAAGTAACATTTTTGATGCCGTACTCCACCTCTAAATCGTAATAGCTGGCAATCCGAGAAAGCATAGCATCCAGGGTGCCGGTTTCTTCTCCCACGGCAATCATATGCACCACCATGGGAGGAAAAATCTTCCCCACTGCCAAAGGCTCGGAAATATTCCCCCCTTCTCGGACTCGGGCCTGAACATTATTTACTACCCGGGCCAGAATAGCATTACCAATAGTGCGTTCGGCAATTTCCAGGGACTGAAGAATGGGAACCCCGCTACTATTCAAAACTCCCAGAATACGGGAGAAACGCGAAACGGCGGACTTAAGAAAGAGACTACCTAAAAGCGGCAAACTTAGTTTAAAAGCATCCCAGCGTCGACGACCTTCTTCACTTTGGAGGTAAAAGTAAAAAATAATCGCTCCTACCCCTAAGATTAAAATTATCAGGGGCCAAAAACTGCGGAGGAGACTAACCAGAGCAAAAAGAATTCGTGTGGGCAGAGGAAGAGGAACCCCTTTCCCGCTAAAAATCATCAAAAATCTCGGCAGAACAAATGTTACCATGAAGGTAACCACTAAAGTGGCAGCAATTACCAACACCAAAGGATAACGGAGAGCAGATTTTATCCGGGTCCGAACTTCTTCCTCCCTTTCCGCCACGGTAGCTAATCGCTCCAGAATCACATCTAATACTCCCCCGGCTTCTCCCGCTCGAATCATATTGACGAAGAGATCAGAAAAAATCCGGGGATGACGGGAAAGAGCCTGGGAGAAGGAACTACCCCCTTCTACACTCCTTCTTACTTCACGGATGACCTCTCGCAACCGGCGATTCTCAGTCTGTTCTATTAAAATATCCAGGCCGGTAAGAAAGGGAAGGCCGGCACTAATCATAGTAGCTAATTGTCGAGTAAAAATGATTAAATCTTCCGGTTTTATCCGATAAAGTCTATACTTAAATGCTTCCCGGACCGGAAGACCCTTTTTCTCTTTTATCTGAATAATAAAGTAGCCCAGGTCTCCTAAATGCGCGGCTAAAACCCTGGCATTGTCAGCTTCCATTTCCCCGCTTACTGCTACCCCAAATTTATCCCTGGCTTTATAAATAAAACTGGGCATTTCTTAAATATCCTTTAATCAACAGCTTGTGTTACTCGCAAAACTTCCTCAATAGTGGTAATTCCCTGCTGCACTTTACGTAATCCATCATGCCGGAGATCTATCATTCCCCCAGTCATTGCCACCTGGCGAAGATTATCCACCGGAGTCCGGCTTACTATTAGTTCCCGCAGCTGGTTATTCATAGAAACCAACTCAAAAATGCCGGTGCGACCACGATAGCCGGTCCCTTTGCATTCCCCACATCCTTTACCCCGTGAAAAAGTCATCGCTACCCGAGAAGGAACTAAACCTACTGATTGCAAAATATCTACTGAAGGTTGGTAATTCTCTTTACAACGAGAGCAATTGACCCGCACCAGCCTCTGAGCTAATACTCCAATTACCGCCGAAGCAATTAAAAAGGGTTCCACCCCCATGTCAATTAATCGGGTAATAGCCCCGGCGGCATCATTGGTATGTAAAGTGCTGAAGACCAAGTGGCCGGTTAAAGCAGCATGAATGGCTATATCGGCAGTATCCCGATCCCTAATTTCCCCAATCATGATAATATCCGGATCCTGACGTAGAACGGAGCGGAGAGCGTTGGCATAAGTGATCCCCGCTCGTGGATTAACCTGAATCTGATTGATAATCTTAAGTTGGTATTCCACGGGATCCTCAATGGTAATGATATTTTTTTCCACGGTATTGATTTTACTGAGAGCAGCATAAAGGGTGGTGGTTTTCCCGCTACCCGTAGGTCCGGTAACCAGAATAATTCCGTGAGGACGAACTATAAGAAACTCAAACCTGGTCAGGGTTTCCGTAGACATCCCCAGCTGTTCCATACCAATTAGTAAACTGGATTTATCCAGTAATCGCAGAGCCACTTTTTCTCCAAAAATGGTAGGTAAGGTGGCCACCCGCAAATCAATCTCCCGGGATTGAACCTTCATTTCGATTCTTCCATCTTGAGGTATTCTCTTTTCCGCAATATCCAGGTTAGCCATAATCTTAAGGCGGGAAACTACTGCGGGATGAAGACGCTGGGGAAGATTCATTACCTCATGCAGAACTCCATCAATCCGAAAACGAATACGCAGGCTATCCCCCGCCGGTTCAATATGAATATCACTGGCTCGATCCCTTAATGCCTGCATGATAATAAGATTTACCAGTTTAATAACCGGAGTCTCTTCAGCAATGCGCTGCAATTGCTCCAGTCGGATTTCTTCGCCTACACCCACACTTTCTAAATCAATTCCTTTAATTACTTCCTCTACGGAAGCGGAGGCGCCGTAATACTGATCAATAACTTTTCTAATTTCACTAAGAATACCTACCACTGGTTCCACCTGTAAACCAGTGCGCCTTCTCACCTCATCCATAGCAAAAACATTAAGAGGATCGGCCATCGCCACGGTAACAATAGTGTTATTGCAGGCAATAGCTACCAATTGATAACTGCGGGCAATATTTTCGGGAATGAGATTTACCACCCGGGGATCCAGGACGTAATTTTCCAGATTTACGTAAGGGATACCTAACTGAGTTCCCAGAAACTCTCCCAGTGTTTCCTCGGTAATATAACCCAGATCTACTAGAATCTGTCCCAGTCGCTCTCCGGTTCGTTTTTGCTCCTGAAGACCATTCTGCAACTGAGCGGGGGTAATCAAACCCCCTTCTACTAAAAGATCTCCCAGACGCTTCCTCGGAGGGACCGATGCGGGCATTTATTCACCTCGGAGATTTTTTGTTTCCCCTTCGGGACCAGAATTCCCCCTCTGACTTTTTCCTGGTTCCAAAGGAGTCGATGAATCCACGTTTAACTCGGGCAATTTCTCTTTTACTTTCAATTCTGGGCTTTTCCCAAGCACCGTTTCTTCTCGTAATTCCAAAAGTTCCTTAATTCCTTTAAGACTGATTCCCCGGCCGGAATATTGTAGTATTTTCTTACATAACTCCACATCGACATCGCTGAAGGCCCGAGTTCTTCCTACCCGCCCCGGTTTAATTAAACCGCGTTTCTCCCAGTTCCGTAAGGTCTGCTGGTGAACGTGAAGCTGCGCTGCTACTTCTCCAATGGAATAATAATTCATTTTACTAAATTGAATTTATAAAAATAGTAAATTAGAAATTTAATCTTCCTTCACCAATAATTATACCATCTAAAATGGCTTTTGTCAAATTCCTTACCCCGTTGGGTAATGTAAAACATTAGATATCCTGAATGGGAACGTCCCCATACTTAGGAGAGAGGGTGTAAATTATTATTAGAAGTGGAAGGACAAATTGATATGGTAAGAGGTAAACTCAGCCGTAAATCCTGGGTAGGTGTAGGAAGAGTAATGGCTATTTCCAAACTCACTCCACCGGAAAAGCGGGACGCTGCTTTCCAGGTAATCCGCTACATGTCTTCACCGGCAGTTAGTATCCGTTACGCAACTCACGGAGAGACCGGGGAGGACACCTTCCGTTATTCCCATGACCAGAACCCCGAACTGTGGGTCCATAAATACCCCGGGGTGGAAAGATTCGTGGCGGACTCACCCTGGGAGCAGTAAAATAAACAGCCACTATATTATCTTTGACGATAAGATCAGGAAGCAGAACGAGGAAAATTGCAGATAATTTTCACTACTTCCCGAGAATCGTCGGTAAGATGGATAAGATTAAGGTCAGAAGGGGAAATCGCTCCCTGGACTAGTAAAACTTCTTTCACCCACTGGAAAAGATCCTGCCAATAACTTTTGCCCATCAAAACAATAGGGAAGGGGGAAATCCTTTCCGTTTGAATGAGAGTTAATGATTCAAAAAGTTCGTCCAGGGTGCCATATCCACCCGGCAGAATAACAAAACCAGAAGAATATTTGACGAACATTACTTTTCTTACAAAGAAATAGCGAAAACTAAGATAAACATCAATATACCGATTGGGCTTCTGAGGAAGGGGGATCTCAATATTCAAGCCTACTGATTTCCCTTTCCCTAGTCGGGCTCCCCGATTGGCGGCTTCCATGATACCCGGCCCTGCTCCCGTGATGATAGAAAACCCAGCTTCCGCCAGATTTCGAGACGTTTCCATAGCCATTTTATAATAGGGACTGTCCGAATGAAGCCGGGCAGAGCCAAAAAAGGAAACAGCAGGGACTACCTGCCGCAAAACATCAAAACCTTCCACAAACTCCGACATAATATGAAAAATTCGCCAGGGATCTTCCTGAGTAAGGCTATCCTTCTTGATAAGTAGATAGTTATCCCGGATAGTTACTTTAGCACGAGACTTCTTTTTGGGAATTTCTTTTTTCGCCGCCAATATTACCACTCCTTCCTAATGATTTTGATAAAGACGGTAAGTGTAAATATATTCCTCCACTTCCCGCGGAACTAGATAGCGAATAGATTTACCCTCCCGGATGCGTTCCCGGATTTCCTGGGCGGAAATTTCAATGGCCCGAATCCGGAGAAGATGAATATTTCCCACCAGAGTAGGCTCAATCTTCAATCTCCGCGCAAGACCCTCCGAAGATTGGTCATCATCCGGAAAAAGGGAATAACCGGGTCGAGTGAGAGCAATAAACTTACAAATCCGGAGAAGTTCCTCAAAATTTTTCCAGGTGGAAATTTCCAGAATAGCATCCGCTCCGGTAATAAAATAAAATTCGGCGCTCTCCCCGAAAATTTCTTGAAGAGCTTTTACTGTCTCCACGGAATAAGACTTCCCTCCCCGTTCAATTTCCAGGCGGGAGATAATAAAGCCGGGATTATCTTTTATTGCCAGCTGGGTCATCTGATAACGATGGTCGGCAGGTGCTATTTCCTCTCCTACTTTATGCGGTGGCTGAGCACAGGGGATGAAAATTATTTTTTCCAGGGAGAAGATTCCTTTTACTTCTTCCGCTATAATTAAATGGCCGATATGAA
>Ga0315312_1000376_pt1 | contig 58476 bp, 64 predicted proteins | sample TDP7_MG_FD_203629 | JGI IMG/M metagenome (GOLD analysis project Ga0315312, IMG submission 203629) | Freshwater sediment microbial communities from Lake Towuti, South Sulawesi, Indonesia - TDP7 | ecosystem: Environmental > Aquatic > Freshwater > Lake > Sediment | place: Indonesia: South Sulawesi... | reverse complement strand
GAAGACGCAAACAGCACCGAAATAAATCCAGAGACACATCATCCCGTTATTGACCTCATGCCCGAACAGTTGGATGTCAAACACAAAGGAGCCACCATGCGCTTGGGAGCACACAAGGTTGTAATAACGAAAGGCACGTTGGCGCATAAACTGTATGGAAGTGAGGAAATTTATGAGCGCCATCGTCACCGCTGGGAGGTTAATCCTAATTATTGGGATGTTTTGACAAAAAATGGAATGGTGTTTTCGGGCAAGAGCCCAGATCGTCGAAGAATGGAGATTTTGGAGCTTCCCGACCGATTCTATTTCTTTGCGTCTCAATTTCATGGAGAGTTTAAGAGTCGTCCAAGCAAGCCAGACGCCGAGTATTATGGGTTTGTCAAGGCTTGCTTAGACAAAAAACTGGGTGAATCTAAAACGCTCCAGGAGGCTAAGACAGGGTTCTCAAGATGAGACCTACGTTGCGAAGGTTATAAAACAGAGTTGGCGTCATTAGGCTCTATTCATTATTGGATGCAACATCAAATGACAGATGAGATGCGTTTTGCCAAAAGAACAGGCTTCTTGCTGATTATGGTTGGTTTATTCGTCTTTCTCTTGTATCTGTATTTTTTCGTTGATTTCGGGGACTTTTTAGCCACCATTCAGCAAGCCAGCCCGTTCTATTATTCGTTGGCTTTCATTGCGCTACTCCTAACTGTGACTTTCTATTCCTTAACATGGCATAATCTACTCAAACTTCTCTCAGTGAAAACTTCTTTTCTGAAAACTTTGCAGTTTATTTGGATAGGAACCTTTGTCGATCTTTTGGTTCCGGCTGAATCTGTGAGCGGAGACATATCCAGAATTTATCTGATGTCAAAAGAATCTGGGGAAAATGCAGGGAGAGTTGTGGCTTCTGTAATCGGTCACCGTATCTTATCAGGGATTGTAACATTTGGAGGCTTTATCATTGGCTCGGTGTATTTTGTTTTGAAATACCAGCCTTCCTTGCTTGTTCTAGAATTTATAGGAATCGTAGCCATAAGCAGCACTGTCTCGTTGAGTTTGATGTTTTATTTGAGCACTAGACCCCAAGTAACAAGGAGGATAGTGGACTGGTTGATCAACTTGTTAGCACGTTTCTTCAAAAGACGCTGGACACTTGACAATTTGAGGTCTTCGGCTGAGAGATTGTTGAAAGCTTTTCACGATGGAATAGCAACTCTGAGTGTCCAGCCCAGAGGTCTTGTTTTGCCTACATTTTTGGCGATTGTGGCTTGGTTTTTTGATGTGCTCATTGCAGTTTTGGTGTTTTATTCTCTTGGTTCTTATGGTGTTAAAATATCTTTGAGCGCCATCGTGATTGTTTATTCTATTGTTATTGGTATTCAAAACGCTCCTATAGGTATTCCAGGGGAAGTTGGGCTGCCCGAGATTGCTATGACCAGTCTTTACACGTTATTGGGAGTCCCTATTGCGATGAGTGCTGTGGCAACCGTGTTGATTCGGGTTATAACCTTGTGGATGAGGCTGCTCTTAGGCGGTGTGGCTGTTCAGTGGCTTGGAATAAAGGGACTCAGAGGTTCTGGTGCCTCAAACTGATTTTTGGAGAGCAAACATTATTTCAGTTTCTAATATTATTTTAGGTCTGTCTGGGTGAATATTATTGGAGCGTCGAACACGCTATGAGATTTTCGCCGACCTTTTAGATATGGTCTCTAAGCGTGGTTCGTGTCCTCTTACGCGGGCTTCCTATGGAGCCAACTTGCCAGTCGATAGAACCAAGAAGTTTTTGAGTTTTTTGGCTTCACGAGGCTTTGTGCGGGAAGAATTCGTAGACGATTCACGGAGGTACAGGATTACGAAGCGTGGTTTAGAATATCTGGAAACCTTTAGAAGAATGCAGAAGATGTTCGCTGCCTTGTCGGAGGAGCTGCCCTAAGTAACAATTTGTGACTACGAACTGTGTTCTCTGCACGTGCGTCGCCTTTTATACATTCTTCAACAGCTCCATTAGTTTGATAAGGTTGGAGGTGAAAATGAAATGGCAAGTGGGATAAAACGTGAAAAGAACTGGACAAAAGCGGTTAATGAGGACTGTGGCAGAGTTGCTGTCTGGATCTACCTTACCAACTATAGAGTTTGTCAATACTAGGAGCGTCAATTCAAGTTAGGATGTGAAAAGGTCATGTCTAAAGATGTTGTTGTTCCCTCCGAATCTTCATTAACGTTGAGCGTCGTAGAAGGCGACCTCATCGTTGGCCGACACGCTGTAGTAAGAGGGGAGGGCCCACTGGCTAAAGTAACGGTGTCAGGCGTTGTACAATGCAGCAGACACTCTGTGTTCCAATGCAGTCTCTCCGCTGAGAGTTTTGAGGGAGAAGGTGACATAGAGATTCAAGGCGACTTGGAGGTAAAGGACCGCGTAGAGGCGGAAGACGGTCACTTAGTCGTCACTGGAAGAGTGAATGCCAAAAGGATCGACGTTGATAGAAGCCTGACCGTTGGCAAAGACCTTACAACAGAGGAGGTTGATGTTGGCGGTCGCCTTGAAGTCAAAGGCAACACACGAGCTCAAGACATTGACGTGGGAGGACACTTCTCCACACTCGGCAAGGTAGAAGCCAAAACAATCGATGTCGGCGGCGCTGTGACCCTCAACGGCGGGCGTGTAGACGAGATTGATGTTGGTGGTTCCTTCGAATCCCTAGACTCGCTCGAATTTCGCTCTATCGACGTTGGCGGCGCTGTAAGATTAACTGGCAAAAGCAGCGGGGGCGACATCGACGTTGGTGGTTCCTGCAGAGTCGATGGAGACCTAAAATTCGGGAAAATCGAGGTGGGTGGAGTCGTCGAAATATCAGGGTCTGCTCAAGGAGACAGCCTCGAAATCGGCGGCACTGTCCGTGTTGGCTCCTCCCTGCAGCTTTCTGGAGATTTGGAAGTTGGTGGGCGAGTTGAGGTGGGGAAGGATTTAACCGCTCAGGACGTCGATGTAGGCGGCAGCCTGAAGGCTAAGAAGGTCTCTGCATCCAACACGGTCGAAGTTGGCGGCTCAATCACAACAAGTTTAGGAGTCCTTGCTGGTTCTGTTGAGATTGGCAGACGAGGCGAAGTGAAAGGCCCAATAAACGCCAACGAAGCACTCATAGGAGAGAGGGCAAGCGTTGAAGACGTCTACGCAAAAACCATAACCATGGAGGAAAAGTCTCGAGCAAACAACCTTTACGGAGAAAGATTAAACATCGAGTCAGACTGCCACATAAGCGGAGAAGTACAATACACGGAGAATCTACGAACAGAGAGAGGCGTGTTCTTTGCAAAAACACCACAGAAAGTGGACAAACTGCCCAAGTAGGCAACTACACTAAGTCTTTTTTGCCTCCCCATACCTGCCCACGTTTATTCTCCAAGCGCCCTTGAAAGAAGTCACAAATCCGTTCTCAATCTTCACCTTGTCGCCTATTTTTAAATCTGGTATTATCTTTTCGTCCCAAAAAACCAGTTTAATCGAACCGCTTTTGTCACCTACGCTCAATTCGAGAATCTCGTGTTCCACGCCAGTGCTTGTTACCATCTGCTTGGATTCTGAGACTTCAAGGATTTTTACTGTCATGTTGATGTGGCTCATTCCAGGCTTCAAGTCACGCACATTCAACCTTCATCACAGCGTACATGCTCAAATACGGTTATTTTTCTTAACTCATCTCTTGTTCTCTTAAACCTTTACTAACACATCAAGGAAAGGCACAAAGGCGTTAGTCATTTATTGGGATAGTTGTAACAATACAGTTAGGTGACTACTATGTCCCAACAGACTTCAACACGGTTATCTGTCACGGCAGTTTTCACAGCTCTTGTAACCGCGGCAACCATGGTGTTTTCAATAAGTGTTCCTCAGACAAGAGGTTTCTTCAACATTGGCGAAACTATGGTTTACACGTCAGCCTTTCTCTTCGGTCCCCTCGTGGGTTCTTTTTCTGGCGGTGTTGGCTCCATGCTTGCAGACATTCTGTTGGGCTATCCTCACTATGCGCCTGCAACTCTCATCATTAAGGCGTGTGAAGGAGGAGCTGTGGGTTTTCTCGCTAGGAAAAGGTTGAAGTTTGGTTCTAAAGTTCGATGGAGAGCGTTTACATTCTTTGTAGGTTTGGTCGTTGGGATTCTTCTGGGCAGCATAGGTTCTCTCTACTACAGTGGCTCAGTAGACCTCTATCTAGGCATTCCACCTCCACAAAATCCCACCGTGACATTTTTTGTTCCCCAGTTGCTGTGGTACGCTCTGGGTGCTTTAGTGTTAGGTTTGATCACTTTGATGGGGTTTGTTTTAGAACCTGAATTTGGATGGCTTGTTTTCTCTGCACTTGTTGGCGGCTCCATAATGGTAGCGGGTTATTTCATTTACCAACAATTCTTCATTGGACCATTGTTCAACATTTCTGTTATAGCACCTGCAGAAATCCCTATCAACATAAGTCAAATGATTGTGGGTCTTATTGTTTCGATTCCTATAGTGAGGACACTATGGCGTTCCCTTCCATCTCTAAAAGTCTGATGTTCATTTCTTTAACCACTAATTTTTAAGATTACATAATGTAATGTTAATCTAGATTTGAGGCTTCACAAATGATTTCCAATTCGCTGTTGCTTGGCAAACTAGACCCTAATACGCTTAGACAACTGGTTTTTAATCGTCTAGGAAAAAAGGACTCACGAGTGATACTTGGTCCAAACATAGGTGAAGACGCCACAGTCATCGACTTTAAAGACAGAGTTCTAGTCATTCATTCAGATCCAATAACCGGCGCTGTGGAAAATGTGGGCTGGCTCGCCGTGAACATCTGTACCAACGACATCGCTACCCGTGGAGTGCGTCCACTCTGGATTTTAACCGTGCTTCTTTTGCCTGATGGTGTCAGTTTAGCCCATCTGAAAAACATAACAACTCAGATTGATGAAGCGGCTAAAGAGTTAGGTGTCGCGGTGGTTGGAGGACACTGCGAAGTCACGCCGGGTATAGACAGACCTATCGTTATTACAACAGCTCTGGGAGAAACTATTAAGGAAAAGTTTGTGCGAACCAGCGGGGCTCAGATAGGCGACTCTATCATCTTGACAAAGGGCGCCGCCATAGAAGGAACAGCCATTCTCTCACACGAACTAGAATCATTTCTGAATAAAAAAATTAACAAGAAAACCTTGGAGAGAGCCAAACAATTCGTCAGAAGAATAAGTGTGGTAAAAGACGCCTTAACAGCAGTTGAAGTCGGTGGGGTTCACGCTATGCACGATGCAACTGAAGGCGGAGTTGCAGGGGGGTTGCAAGAAATTGCTTGGGCGTCAAATATTGGGATAATTGCCTACGAGGAAGAGATATTCATTCACAAAGAAACCCGCGCGGTTTGCCAAGCCTTGGGCATTGACCCGCTCAGAACCATTGGTTCAGGAGCATTGATAATATCGGCTCACCCAAAAAAGGCAGTAAGTATTCTGGCTGCACTCAAAGGCAAAGGTATCCATGCTGCTGTTGTTGGAAAAGTTGTGGACAAAAAAGAAGGCGCATACATTCTCAGGAGAGACGGAACAAGGTTTGACCTCTCTAAGCCCGTGAAAGAAGAATTGTGGAAAGCCTTGAAAAGTCATGCGGAGACCAAATGATGCGAGAAAAGACTGCAACTGTTTCAGTGATTATTCCAACGTTGCAGGAGGAAAACTACATAGAGAAAACTTTGTCAAATCTACAGAAAGTAAAGCCTCCCATAGAAGTTATAGTGGTCGACGGTGACAGTTGCGACAAAACCGTAGAGATTGCAAGACGCTTCACAGATAAGGTATACTCTCTAAATAAACGAGGGATTTCGAAAGGCAGAAATTACGGAGCCAAACACGCAAGTGGCGACATCCTCGTGTTTCTAGACACTGACGTGGTTTTTCCTTTAGACTTTGTAGGGAAGACTCAAAAGGCTTTTGAAGACACCACTGTGGTGGGCGCCACCTGTAACATCATGCCCAGCCAGTTCCGACTTGACACCACCCTCTTCTTTTACTTTTACAACATGCTCATCAGAGTGTTAACTAAGGTTAAACCTCATTCACGCGGCGAGTTTTTTGCAGCTAGAAAACGCGCTTTCGTGTGTGCTAATGGTTTTGATGAGAGCATGCCCTGCCTGGAAGACCATGACTTAGCGAATCGCCTGTCCAAACTTGGCAGGTTCGTTTTCATCTCAGACTTGACCGTATATGAGTCTCTGAGGAGGTTTCGAAAACTTGGATTTTGGCGTGTCATGGGCACTTGGTTCACGGATTACGTATCTCTTATACTTCGTGGGAAGCCTCTTTCGCTTATTTGGCAACCTATACGTTGAGACTTAGTTATTTAACCAGAATCACGTAAAGCTTAAGATTCGCCGTGTTGACTAGTCGTCGTGCAACTAGTTTAGATTCGTCTGTTGGAGAGCATGCCCCGATGAGGTTGTCCTCGCAGAAATACCTCGGCGTACTTAAGCGTTCTCTTACACCCAACAGACCTTACCATGTGCAGTGGCTCCTAACCCGTCGATGCAACTATCGCTGCCGAGGATGCACAGTCTGGCGGGAAAAAGCTTCTCTTCAAGAAATCTCGGTTGAAGAGGTAAAAAAAGGCCTCGATGCTCTCCGCGATTTAGGCGTCATAGAAATTGTGCTTTCAGGCGGTAACCCCTTACTGCGCGACGACATCGGCGAGATTGTCGACTACGCTTCTCAATTCTTTGTGACCACGATCTACGACAATGGAAGCTTAGCTGTCAAAAAGTTGGATGCGTTGAAAAACGCCGACTTCGTTGCCATATCATTGGACACGTTAGACGAGAAAAAATTTGACTATATCAGAGGCGTGCGGGGCGCTTGGAAGAAAGCCGTGAACGCCATCGAGATACTTCAAGACGAGGGTATTCTAGTGGGGGTTTCTCCAACCATTTCACAACTCAACCTTTATGAAATACTCGATTTCACTCGTTACTTCACTGAGCGCGGCGTTCCAGTTTGGTATTGCCTCTACTGGTACGACTATCCAAGTGAGAATCAACTGTTTGGAATAGGAAAGAAAGCAGACGAGTTTGAAATAAGGGACAGAGAAGCCATGGCAAAAGTCTGCGACAGCCTCATAGAACTCAAGAAACAACGTCAAGGAGTTTTCATAACCACCAAAACCTTGACAGCGCTGAAGAACTTCTTCTTGAATGGGCAGAGAACATGGAGGTGCAAGGCACTGAAAAGCTTCTTTATGGTCGATTCTCTTGGTAGGGTCGCGGGTTGCCACCGCAGAGAACCATTAGCATCAGTGCTTGAGTTACGAGACATATGGGACAGCCCACGGCTCGAGGGTCTGCGGAAAAAATACAGCGAGTGCAGTCAATGTGCCTATCTCTGTTATATTTTCTACTCGCTCCACGGCAACATACTGAGTAACATAGGCGTGGTTTGGGATCAATGGAAGAACGTGAGAACGCTCTTGAAAAACGTGTAAAATACACGTCGCATAACTCGCCATGTTCAGATAGATATAATGCTTAAGAACGAATAGAAGCGTGGGCTGCTTGTCTTCCCTTGTCTTCTCTAATGGACCTCTAAACCTTCTTTTTCTTCTATGTCTCGAACCTTCTTCAGAAAATTAAGCAACGATGGTGTTAACCTAGTCTTATGTTCCTTTTTGTCCAACTCGATGAAATCATACGCAGCCAAGAAGCTTGTGAGCAACTCCACCTTGAATTCGTTCAACTGCGTCTTCTCAGAAATCTCCTTCAGATCATGCCACTTTCCGTTCTTGAGCACATCTAAGATTTCGTCAATTGGTGGCAACACCGATTTCTCCGCCACACATAAAGTGATAAATGCTCAAGAGATAAATTGCTTGTGAACGCTCTTTTCATAAAAACTCTCTAGAACAAGCATATAGAAATCTTAGGCGCAAGTTCTTCAATTCTTCTCTAAGGAACCACTTAATCTATGTACGAACTTCACCATAGAAACGTCCCAATCTTCCGCAAATGACATGGCTAAGCAACGTAATATAGGATTACTCGGAAAACTATGTTGTTTTCTGGAATATTCTTCTAGTAGAAACACTCCTTTTAGGTTTTGCTTCTTTTCTTTTCTCTAGACAAATCTTACAGAATAAGTTTAGAGAGGATTAGAATTGAGCAAGTTACCAGAAGAAGACCCACGCAGACGCCGAGACCGCTTGTACATTATGGCTGAGATACTCGAAGTAACGTTGGGAGGCGCGCTCAAGACACAGGTTATGTATAAGGTGAATCTGAGCTTTGCCCAATTGAACGAGTATCTGCGCCTCCTGTTAGACTTGAAACTGCTCGAGCTTGTTGGGAACACTGAAAGGAATGTTTATAAGACAACTTCCAAGGGTGTCCGTTACCTTGAGAGCTACAGAAAGATACGCGAATTACTGAAGAAGGAAGAAGACAATAATAATTCAAGGAATGGAAACTCTTCTGTTTTTCTTGTGAAACGCGGTTCTCAGGTCATTTGTAAAGGGCCGTTTTAAACAAAATGCTCTTTTTTCCAACATAGTCAAGTTTAGAAGTCTGAGAATATTAGTTAAGAGAGTAGTTTTGCTGTAACACCGTCGAATTTCACTGTTTTCAGTTCGCCAGTTTTGACGTTCTGAAACTTCACTTTGTATATTGGGGTGTAAATGACGGCGCGATCCGAAACCTCAAAAAGTTCATGGACAATTCTCTTGATTTCTTGGGGTCTCTTGACAATCTTGCTCCGAATAATATCGATCTCTTCGTTTGGGAGAATCTCGAGTTTTTTTGTGCTTTCAATCTCGGCTAAAAGTTTTTTCGACTGCTCTTCTGATGGTGCAGAAGGAATGCGTTTTGGGGACACTTCTCTTCCGTCAGCCGAGAGAACAAGGTATGCCTTTGCTAGATTGACTAGTCGCTCTTCCCCCTCGATTCTAACCACCTTGCTTGGGGGTTCGTTTGAAATTTCAGGCTTGAATGTTTGGTCGAAAAGGATAACTTCTTGGGCTTTTTCGTCTACTCTAACGGTGTAAATGCGCCTTCTGTAATAGTCTATGGTATATCTACCATCAACAACAACAAATGCTTCATAGTCCTTTTCAAACGAAACCTGCTGGATTTGGTCAGGGTTGGGTTTCAAAAAGCCAAATTTTACGAATAGGCGGTCTTTAACTTTTTCAGTGGCGAGTTTTATAACTGTTGGATCGATTAGAGTTTTGTAAACTATGATTTTTCTTTGTGCTATCTTTTCTGGTGTAGATTCGGCGAACTTTTCTCTGGAGGATGCTGTAACAACGGCTTGGGTTGCGCTCAATCATTTACACCCTAGTCTGAAAAGGCGAGGGTTTGTTAATTAATGATTTATGAATCTCGGCTAAGTATCGTTAGTAAACGGTTGCACTCTTTCAATTTCGAAAGCGAATGACTGAAACTTCATGTTTTTATGTTCCAACAACCATTATTGATTAAAATCATTTAACAGAAGGTTCCTTTTATGAGCAAGGTCCAACGTCTCATAGTCACAGTCAAAGAAATTAGAGGAAAATGCCCAGTTCACAAGGTTGGAGACAAAATAGTTGTAGATGCGCCAGAAATAGACACTGCACAGACTGACGCGCTTTGCGTTCACGCACTAGGCTCCATGCTATCTTTGATGATTCCTTTGGCTAGAGGTGTCAGCTTCAAGGACTTGGGTCTCACATGTAAAGAGGGAAACGTTGGTTATGTTCAATGTCTTGACCCAGGAGAACCTTACACTCCGGGTGGAACAGTGATTTTTGAGATAAAGCGAGAACCCATAAGGTAAGTTTTTTATCGGAAAAGGTGAGATAACCTATGCACGGTTGGTGTCCGTCATGGAGCCTTTAACTCGGTTATTTCTCGAATTCATCGCTTTCATCGTAAAGTTGATTGTTCTCACGGTAGTCTTCTATGTAGCTGGCGTCCTTATTGTGGGCAGAAAACGCGCTTTGTTCGTCGATGCCTTCATTATCGCCCTCTTAGGAATCGTGATAAGCACCTTTATCATGGCGTTTCTTCCGGGAATGGTTATCTTTACCTTTGATAGTCACAAGTTTGGATTCGGTCATGGTCTTGGATTGCTAATCTCCTTGTTTGTTTACCTTCTTTTAATTAGGCATTATTATGAGACTGGCTGGCTTGGCGCCCTCGCTGTAGCGGTATTGGCGGTTATAATATTCGTTGTGTTGGCGCTTATTTTGGCAGTCTTGTTGCTCATTCCGTTTCTGTTTCTCACGTAGAGATTGAAACTTCACAAAAGACTAGTATTAGAGCATCAGATACAGAAATGACATGAGTGAAAGAAAGAAGCGAACTGTAATACTTGGTCTTGTCTTCTTGTTTTTCTTGCTCCTAGCCTACGTTGAGAACACATCGTTCTTTGTTTACATAAGAGAAAGTTTTACAAATCCTCCGTTAGCTGTGGTGCTTGTTTTTATCCACAACGTGCTGGTTATTTCTCTCATCATATTGAGCATGGCTTTCTATGTGGAAGTTGTTTTGAACTTTATGCCTAAAAGAAAAATCGAGTACGTTGTGCTTCAGAACCCAAATGTGTTCGCTGTGGTGTTCACGGTTATGATTCTGGTCATAAGCATCTTTAGAGCCAGCACACTTATGAAGGGTGGAGTTGATGTCGGGACTCTGGTGCTCGTCATTTTGATTAGCGCTCCAAACGCTCTCGTCGAGGGTTATGGAATATTTCAAGCCATACGAAATACTCTGTCGAAGAGCTTGACCACGCGCAGCCTTGCGATAATCTACTTTATATTCTTTTTAGCTGCGGTCGTCGAGGTGGGTTTTATCCAAGTCTTGCTCTGGATTTCTGCCAGATAACTGAATCGTGCTTGTTCTTGGGAAAAGTTTTTGTTAAACAATCCCTCGCAATTTAAACCAAGCATTGAGAAAGTGAAGTTGCATGAAAACCGCTGTGGTCGTTATTGACATGATTAACGATTTTGTGACAGGCGTATTTAAGAATCAACGCGCCATCAAGATAATCCCTAACATTAAGAGACTACTCGAGTTTGAACGAAAACAAGGAGTTCCCATAATATATGCTACTGACGCCCATTTGCCCAATGTGGACCCTGAATTCGAAGTTTGGGGACCACACGCCACAAAGGGTTCATGGGGCGCAGAAATCATCGACCAGTTGAAGCCAGAGAAGGATGATATCCGTGTTTTAAAACGGAAGTACAGTGCCTTCCAAGGAACCGATTTAGACATGCTCTTACGGGAGCTCAAAGTTGATACGCTGATTTTGACAGGTGTGGTTACTGACATCTGCATTCAACACACAGCCGCCGACACCTTCTTCAGAGGTTATAAAGTAATAGTGCCACAAGACTGTGTAGAAGCGTTAGACGCGCCGACTCAGAACGCAGCCATAAAATTTTTAAGAAAAGCCTATGGGGCTGAAATTACAACTGTGAATGAATTGATGAAAAAGAAGCTTTCGTAGAGAGGAACACTGAAACGACACAGCGTGAGCTTGATTTCGTAAACGAGAGCAACATGAGCTTGCTAACCGACCTATATGAGTTGACCATGTGTGCTAGCTATTTTGATAACAAGCGAAATGAACTGGCAACTTTTGATTTATTCATAAGAAAGTTACCGCCAAACAGGTCATACTTCGTTTTTGCTGGTTTAGAGCAAGTGTTACTTTTTCTCAAGAATGTGCGATTCAGTCTAGAACAAATTAACTATTTGAGAAAACAAGGATTCAAAGAAGACTTTCTCAACTACCTTAAAGGTTTCAAATTCAGTGGAGAGGTTTGGGCGGTCCCAGAAGGAACAATAGTCTTCCAAAACGAACCCTTAATCAGAATCACTGCGCCGATAATTGAGGCTCAATTGATAGAGTCTTTCCTTCTTAATACTGTCAATGTTCAGACTATGATTGCAACTAAAGCATCCAGAGTTGTAAATGCAGCTCAAGGCAGAGCCATAATTGAATTCGGTTTGAGAAGGACACATGGCACTGATGCTGGAATGAAAGCGGCGAGATGCAGCTACATAGCGGGGTGCAATGGAACTTCCAACGTGCTCGCAGGCATGAAATACGGCATTCCAATCTTTGGAACGATGGCACACTCATTTGTGATGTTTTTCGACAAGGAGATTGAAGCCTTCAGAGCGTTTGCAAAAACCTTTCCCAAGAAATCACTGCTTTTGATTGATACCTTCGATGACGTTGCAGGTGCAGAGAAAGCAGCAATCGTTGCAAAAGAACTTCAAGAGAAAGGGCACAGACTAAGCGGTGTAAGGATAGACAGTGGAGATTTAGTGGAGATAAGCAAAAAGGTCAGGGCATTATTGGACGAAAAAGGATTAAACTATGTCAAAATCTTTGCGAGCGGCGACCTTGATGAGTACAAGATTGAATCGTTGTTGAGCAAAGGAGCAAAAATCGACGCTTTCGGCGTTGGAACCCGCATGAGCACTTCTGAAGACAGACCCTACGTTGACATAATCTACAAATTAAGCGAAAAAATGGACAAGACTGGCAAATTTGTGCCTACGATGAAGCTGAGCAAGGGCAAAATCACCCTTCCTGGAAGGAAACAGGTGTTTAGAGTCAAAGATAACAAAGGTAATTTCGTTAAAGATTGCATTGGTTTGGACAATGAAAGATGCGAAGGCGAACCATTACTTGTCAAAGTCATGGAAAAAGGAGAGATAATTTACCGTATGCCCACACTTGAGGCGATTAGAGAAAGAGCTTTAGAAAACCTTTCCAAACTTCCTGAAGAATACAAGAGACTTAAGAAAGCACCTCGTTATCCAGTTGAGTTAAGTCCAGCGTTAAAGAAAATGATAGAACAGTTAACCAAAGAACTGAAAAAGGTTGAAGCTGAAAGCCAAGATATCCTTGTCTCTTCTTGTATTTTCTAAAAGGGATTGACGCAAGGCACCTGTTAAGGTATTTCTCATACTCACCACCATCGGTTATGTCTACAACTTCAACTTCTAAAAGAGGCTTTATCTGGTCTCACCGATAGACGTTACACGTATATAACCCTGTGACTCCCATCCCCGCAATTACATGAAAAAATCATCAGGCTTTAAAACCAAACCTATTTGGATCATATTTGGATCCTAATAGAGGGGGCTCTACTGCTGTGCGCACACACACAAAAACTCTAAAATGCAGACAAAATAGAAAAATGGAGAATAAAGTTACTTATAGGGTATGAAGTCTTTTCCGAGCAGCTCTCTGCCTATCACTATGCGCTGAATGTTTAAGGCGCCTTCTGCTCCGATGCAGTAGGACATGATTCCACGCCAAGCCATGTCGAGTGGGCATTCCTGTGAGTATCCGTAGGCTCCCATCCAAATCATAGCGTGCTCTGCGGCATGCATAGCAAATGGAGGTATCTTCAGCTTCACTGCTGCAATGTATTTGGTCACTTCTAGTGGCGAAAATTTGTTGTGCTTGTATTTTTGATCGGTCATCCAAGACGTACGGTAGAGCAGAGACCTCATGGCTTCCAGTTCAGCCCAGTCGTCAGCTAATTCAAATTGAATTCCCTCAAACTTGCCTATTGGGCGTCCAAACGCCTTGCGCTGTTTAATGTAGTCAATGCCGATTTCTAAGACTCTCTGAGTTGCACCGATGCATGTTGCGGCTATCAGTAGGCGTGCGTTGTCGAATCCTTCCATTGTTGGGTAGAATCCTTCACCTTCCTTACCCAGCCTGTAGTTGTCTGGCAGTTTGACGTTTTTCATGCTGAATCCGCCTGTTGATATGCCCATTCTGCCGACGTCGTCGAAGCGTTTGGTGACTTCAACACCGGGTGCATTGATTGGTAGGTAGAAGCCTGTCATGCCTTTGTGTGAAGCTTCGGGAGGTGCCGGCGCTGTTCGGACGGTTATCCAGTAGCCTCCGCCCATTTTTTGTACTTCTTCTGTGCCGCTTATGTACATTTTTTCGCCATTTATTATCCAGTCGTTGCCTTCTTTTTTGCCTGTGCTTTTGAAGGCTGCTACGTCTGAGCCTCCGCCTGATTCGGTTGTGGCTATGCCGATGAATGCGTTGCCTTTGATTGCTGGTCGAATGACAGCGTTGCGCACTTCTTCTGTGGCCAGTTTGTCAACTACATAGCCCCAAGATGATTGTACTAGGAAGAATACGGGAATGGCACAGCTTATGTCCGCATAGCCTAGTTCTTCGGCTGCTATGCAGGCTGTTATCCAGTCGGCTCCCGTTCCACCGTGCTCTTCAGGCGCTGTCATAATGAGTAAGCCTAGGTCTGCCATTTCTTTGACTAAGCCGTTTGGCATTTTGCCTGTTCTGTCCATTTCGCGTACGACTTCTAATGGTAATCTTTTCTGGCACCATTCATGTATTGCTTTTCGGAATAGTTGTTGTTCTTCGGTGAATTCGAATTCTATCATTTTGGATCTGTTTTCTCCTTTCTATTGTTGTTTTGTTTTGAGGGTTAGGTGTTTTTGTTCAAGTCAGCATATAAGATTTGTCAGAGGCTGGCGTGTATGTGTGTGCGCATACTGGACCTAGCCCTTCTATTAGGATTCAAATATGAAATGAATCGAATGAAAAATGTGTTTGTCTCAAGTGTGTGGTGCAGACTGTAGTTGCAGTCTCGGGTTTACCATTGTGAGTGTGTTTATCTTTGTATCATTGCGGCTGGAATACCTCTTGCGGTTAGGGCTGTTGTTAAGGGCGCGCCTATTAAACCTCCTATGACGCCGCCTACTCCGTGCAATACGGCCCATCCGAGGACTCCGCCCCGTGGCGCTAGAGCTGAAGTAGGCATAAAAAACAACCCGATAATTGAACCCGCAACAGCTGCAGATAAAACTGAAATCAAAACCAAGCTTACTGTACCGATTAAGGCTCTCTCAAAGCAGTTTCTGTATCCCCAAAGCCGCGTGAGTACATCGAAAACCAAGCTAGCTGCGGTGAAGCCCAAGAAAAAGACAGAGTCGGGTCGGGTGGGGAATGAAAAGTTAATTACGGTAGCTATGAGGCCCACGACTGTGGCGGTTCCCAATTTTCTGGTCCACCATACGGCTAAGATCAACGACGAGAAACCTATTAGGTCGCACAAAAAGGGCAACTGAAACATTCGAAAGAATATGGGTGAAAATATTGAGTTGAGCACTCCCCACAAGGCTGAACAAAGAGCTATTGCAGCAATATCACGACTATTGAAATAGGTCATGTTCAATCACTGGTCTAGTAACACGATTGCAGAGATTCGTAACACTTTACTTATAAGTCTTTTGCAAACAAACAGCATTGTGGGTGTTTGTTACGAAGCCTACAGTCAAGGGTGTGGTGCGGTTCAGTGTTTCTCTTCCGCCCTCGCTTGTTAGGGATTTTGATGATGCTTGGAGGGGCATGGGCTACGATAACAGGTCGAAGGCTGCGCACGACGCCTTCCGCAGTTTCATAAGCGAGTATAAGTGGACGCGTGAAGAGGCTGGAGAAATTGCAGGCGCCATCGTTCTGATTTATTATTTGGACAAGCCAGATCTGTTGAATCAGATTGTTAAGGTTCAGCACAGGTTCGAAAACGTTGTATCGTCCACCATGCATGTTCACCTAGCCAAAGACAAATGTTTAGAGATAATTGCGGTCAAGGGCAAAGCCAGCGAAATCAGAAGTTTAAGCCAAGAACTAATGACAAAGAAAGGTGTGAAACAACTCAAATTCACAACAATAGCGCTATAAGGTTAGAGATTTAGACAGTGTTGTCTCAACTCAATAACAATTTATTTTGGCGCTCTTACTTCTTATTGTGGAGGAGTTTAAGGGTTGGCAAGACGTGTTCGGAGACCCAGCCCCTTCAGTAGCACCGAGTGCAAAACCTGTTCTTTGAAGGGAACGTTCTATTGTTGGCGTCAGTGTCCCTACAACACTTGGCGACAGAGACAAATCGAATGAATGAGTAAGTAGTGCGTGTGTGTGCGCACGGCGTTAGACCCCCCTCTATTAGGATCCTATTAGGCTCCAAATATGATTTGTATCATTTGAAAGGGGGGCTGAGGCGTATGTGGTTGGGGGTGGGTTTTCTTTCTTTTGTGGTGGAAGATGATGAGTTCTAGGCTTACGGCTGTGGCGCCTACGAGCACGATTATGATTATGGTTGTGACCTGTTTGGGTGAGGACGTGGTCTTTTCTGGCCGCGTCGAAACCATGCTTCATGAGAGGGGAAACAACAACACACCAAGCCCAACAACAACATCAAATTCTATTTTTTGTTTACTTGTGTAGGCATCAGGAGACTTTGCTCTTTTGTAGAAAAGTGAAAGGAAAATCCCCTATTTTCAGCATAAGAATTAATAGGCTAAGACATGCTTTAGAAAAGTGAAATGGTCACCAAAACTGTTCGAAGAATGGAGTCTTTGCGCGGATTCATTAACATTCCGTCCGCCAGCAGACCTGAACTCGTCGGAAATGCATCGCTACCTCTTAATGTGACACTGAATGGTAGCTCGGCTAGGATTGACAAATACGGTAGAATCTGGTCTTCTTCTCTCAAAGGAAAATACCAGACAGGCACTGAAATTGAAATCATAAAACAAGGTGCTGAGTATCAGATTTCATCATTTGGTAATGCACAGAAAGTTGTGTTTAGGGAACTAGTTAAGTTGCCTTCTACGACTTATGGGACTTTTGGTCTTTATAGGTATCCTGCAAAATTCATTCCACAAGTAGTTGCCTATATTTTAGAGAAATATTCCAGACCCGGAGATAATGTCTTTGATCCTTTTGCTGGCTATGGAACTGTCGGACTTGTATCGAGAATCTATGATTGTAATTATGAACTTTGGGATTTGAACCCGCTATTGGAGACGCTGCATGCGGTTGGCACGTTAGAACCGAGAAAGGTTGACTTGGATAGTATCATTCAAAGAATGGCCTCTCCTCATGAGAAGTTCATCCCCGATTGGCCGAGGCTTAGCTACTGGTTTCCCGAAGAATTTCTGCCTTTCTTGTACGAAAAATGGGGTTTCTACCATTCTCTCGATAATAATGAATATGTGAAACTTTTGATGACCATTCCTCTTCTTAAGGTGACTCGCTATTTTTCGCATGATGATATGCAGAGGCAGAAACTCTCCAAATCACCAGTAGCCGAATGGCGCATTGTTTCTCTGCTGACGTGTGACTGGAGAAAAAAGTTCTACAATATGCTGAGAAATGAAACCCTAAAAGTCATAAGGGGAATAGCAGACTATTGGGCGCTTTCGCCAAAGAAAACTAAACCAATAATCCGAGCGGGTGTGGATGTTCTCTCCACGAATCTGGAGGAAAAGAAGAATATCCTCATTACTTCTCCTCCGTATCTGCAGTCGCAAGAGTATATGCGTCAGGCCAAGATTGATTTATTCTGGCTTGGATATCCAGAAGAAAAAATTAAGGCACTTCATAAGCTTGAGATACCTTATCGTGACATAGAACCACAAGCCATCCATTCCGAAACATTCGCCTCGTTTAGAAGGACTATAAAAGAAGAGCATCTTCGCAAAGTCTTTGATAGATACTTCTGGGGAGTCTTAGGAGCATTGACACGTCTTCAGGAAGATGTCACTGATTATCTATTCTTGTTTGTTGGAAGAACAAGCATCAGAGGTCGTGCAGTTCCAATTGACCAGATATTCCGAGAGCATTTTGCAGATTTGGGATGGGTTCATGAAACTACTCTTTCCGATACTATAGTGTCTCGTCGCATGTTTTCTTATGGTGTCAACCCTGAGACTAAGGTTAAGGATGCAAGAACACCAGTAGAAAATTTGGTGGTTCTGAAGAAAGGTTAGTCGGAAAGTCGTAGTTTTTCTTGTAGTGCCTTTAGGTACGCTTCATTCCAGTTGAGAAGAACGTCCCAATTGTTTTTCAAAGGTTGCAGTTTGCTAGTTGCCCTGGATCCTCCCCAATCAGCAAGATACATTGACGGTACCACATAGATATCGAGGGTTGATTTATCAACGCCAAATATTAGGTCGCTATGTTGCGTTGTGTATTTGTAGGTCTTGACGCCAGACTTGTATTTTCTGTCAACACCTCCACGACTGCCACCAATGAAAGATATGGAATTGTCTGCTGTTTTCACCTGCGCTCTAAGTGTGACCTTCCTGCCACCCGGGCTTTCAAAACCAATTACCATCAAGTCATAAGGAGTTCCATGAACATCCACAATTCCAACATCCAAACCTAAGCGAATCAGTATCCCAGTGACAATATGTTCGTGTGCATCACCAAGATTAGCAGCAATTTTTCCCTTGTCAAGTTTTGTAATATTCATATCGTAAAGGGTTCCCATAACACTGAAATTATCAGAGGTTTCTTAAAAAGTTTGAACATCGCAGTTTTCTCTATACCGATTCCATCGAAATCAAGATTTTGCGTCAGGTCGTTTTGTGGCACATTTGTTTTTGTGGTGCTCAATACTAAGCGTTCGTTCATCATAGGTTTCCAAGTGATGAACACGTAACACTAGCCTATCCGCAACATTCCAATTGGGTTCTACGCTTCATCATAATTTCAACTTCACTTTCACTGTGGTCTCCCCGCTTCGTTGTGTTTCGGTTCACCAGCGGATTTTAAATCCGCTAGAATCGACCTCACGAGTCACAGAAGGTTAAGTGTGAACAGAAATGACTGAAACTTGTAGGAATCCTTGGAACGGCAAGTGCAACAACAGGAACATTGAACTTTACATCTACTTCAAGAACAAAACCCTCCCAATTTGCAGCCGTTGCTGGAGCCAAATCGCCGATAAAGACATAGAGTGGTGAAAAAACCATGTTAAGATTTGACCTAAACTGGGCTCGCTCCAAAATAGGATGCAAGGTTAACCTTCACTTAAAAGATGGTTCAGTCATAGTTAACGTACTCATAACCAAAGCATTAAGAAGCAGCCGAAGTTCAGTGCTCTATTATACAATCCCATTTAGAAACAAGTTCGGCAAAGTACATCTTAGAGAAATAGCATGGGCAGAACGCCTAGACTCTCACTTATTCATGACAAGCGATGTTGCCTAAACTTCTTTTTTAAGACCTTCTTGCAGCTTGCTCCAAAACTTCTTGTTTCGAACGTATTTATTACTAACTCACGGCAGTAACTGTAAAATAGCATTGATAACTGCTGGTATAAGAGAACTAATTATCACCTTCAAAATCATGCTATAGTTAAAGGGCCAGTCAGAACTCACGTTTGCGTCATTTAAAACATGCCTTCTAAAATAAAAGTGCCTTAATTCGCTTGTACTCATCTCTTTTCCTTCCTTAACTTTTGTCAGCAACTTAGTTGTCATCTTGCTATAGTTATTTGCTATATCCTGTAAATTGGTTCTGCGAGATCGCTTCATGGTTTCGTGTAAAAAGATTAACGGTACAAAAAAGAAAACCAATGCACAGAAAATTAAAAACAGAATGAATCCGATATTTATCATATTCTCGGTCAATGTTTGTGGTCTGGATGTTAAAAACATGACTGGCACGCCAATTCCAAGGTGCTGCGGCAGCCATAAACGATTCCCACATCCCTAAAGTTCCAAGCGACTTAAAGCCTCCGCATTTATCGGGATGGTAGGCATCATATAACTTTTCATCATCTCGAAATTTCCAAGCACAGTACATAATAAAACCTGACATAACTGTCGCCATAGGCCCGACCATTCCGATTATAACGATGCAAAACATTAAAGAAAGCCAATTAGCAGCAATAAGCCTTAAATCAATGCCGTTATTAATACCAGCAAGCCTCTGAGCGTCAGGAATTATTATGAAATAGTTCACTAAAAGAAAAAAAACCACGGTGACGCCCAAGTTAATTATGGAATAAACTGGCTTGCTTCCCGCTACTATTCCAAACATCTTAAGGCCGAAAGAAATATCCTCTTCATTTTTGGCACCTTGAAGCTTTTTTAACATTTCAGGGAGAGCTTCGGATCGATATACATTGTAGACTTTTCGTACGAGAAAAAACCCGAAAACACATGCAGTGTATACTAAACTTCGCCCAACTGCCCACCACCAAGAAACAGAACCTGTTATTAGTAGAGTCATAAAGTAGTCAATTAAAATTGCAGCAAGGGGAAGAATAGTTGCGACAAGTGCGTAGCCAAGAAAACCTTTGCCAATCCATCTTTCGAGCCAAAAAGCCTCAATCTCTGGTTCTCTATGCATTGTTTTGAACTTCTTTAACTCTCTTTTAGCTGTTAAAGCGATGATTATTATGTAGACTAAGCTTAAAGCTATCAAGCTTGCTAGAACAAGAAGAGCACCGGTTAGCGATTCGTAGAGCACAAACTTTTAAAGATATTTTTCTTGGTTTATATTTTTTACTGTTTCATTACATAACCTTTTTTTTTCAGCTGTTCTTCTGTTATTCCAAAAGCCCTGCAGGCTACGTTGAGAATTGGAGTCAACATGTTTCGTGAAAGCTGACATGACAGACACGCCTCTTTTCTCACGCCCACGTAGAGTTCTAGCGCAATTTCCAGTCTGTTGCCCTTGTCTTTTCTGCAATTTTTGGAGAACGTCTTCAAAACATTCCTAGTTAATGGATTGTCTGCTAAGGCTTTGAAGGTCTCAAGCGTGCCAACGGTGGCGCTCTCGCTCAAGTGGGGATTTCACCTATCAATATTAGAGTTTAGTTAACCCCAATAAGTCTTTTACTCACTCAAAGAAATGCAAGACGCTAGATGATTAAAAATAACCTTTTTCAGAGGGCCCCCACGTAATTTCGAACAACACATGATTGTTAATTGGAATTTGCGTAGACTTACTGGTCTATCACCGTGCGAGAGTTAAGCCTTGTGGAGGCCCGTGGTAGAAGCAATCGTCATTGCCTAAAAAACTTGCTAACACCCCGATATATCTGATTCAAATATGATAATCAAGTAGCCGCAGCTATCACTGGGTTTTTCAGTTTTCCAATGTTTTCAATCTCTATCTCCACGACATCGCCAGGCGACAGAAACTTTGGTTTGGGTTTCATCGCAAACGCCACGCCAGCAGGTGTTCCAGTGGCTATTATGTCGCCTGGTTCCATTGTCATGACACGGCTGAGTTGGTGAACGATTTGGTAAACGTTGAAAACCATATTGTGTGTGGAAGAGTTTTGTCTCAGTTCACCATTGATCCTTGTACGAATCCAAAGGTTTGTTGGGTCGCCTATCTGGTCGGCTGTTGTTAGGCATGGTCCCATGGGTGCGAAGGTGTCGAAGCTCTTGCCGCGCGTCCACTGTTTGTCTTTAAACTGAATGTCTCTGGCGGACACATCGTTGAAGCATGTGTATCCAAAAATGTGGTCTTTTGCATCTTCAACGGTGATGTTTTTGCCTCTCTTGCCGATGACCACAGCTAACTCTGCCTCGTAGTCTAATTGTTTCACAAAGGCAGGCTTAACTATGGGCTCTTCAGAGCCAATTACTGCTGTGCGTGGCTTCATAAAAATAATTGGTTCGTCTGGTAGTGACGCATTCTGTTCAGCAGCGTGGTCACGATAGTTCAAGCCTAAACAAATTATCTTAGGAGGCGAAGGAACAGGTGCTAGCATTTTTACGTTGCTCAGCTTTATGGTTACTTTTCGTTTTTCATCTTCAGTTGAGTTTTGTATTAAACGCTCTATAGCCTGCGTGTCGTTGTTGCCGCGTAATATTAGTCCCTCGAGACTTGAAGGCAGAGGTTGTTTTAAGGTTTTGGACAAGGTAGGTAAGTCTAAGAGTTGATCTTTTTTGGTTTGAGCAGCGTATGATTCACTGTTGTTTTGGAAGAAACGAAACAGTTTCAAGTGTTTTTTGCTCTCCAAACACTTTTTTCATGCTGTCTTCTTTCTGAAGAGAAGCACTCCAACAGTGAAGGCTATAACTGCATAGACTATGAGAGCAAATATGTAACCATACATGCTGCCTAAGGGTGCACCTCGTGCCAGAATAGCTCTCACCGCCTTGTTGGCATAGGTGGCTGGAAAAGCTTGTGAAACCATATTCATGATTGGGTCGGTGGGTTCAAACCATGTTCCAGAAATGAACATCATGGGTATAATAATCATCCAAGATATGCCTACAGCTTGGTCCTCGTTTTTAGAAAAAGCAGCCAACACTAGCCCAATTCCCACAAAAGCGACTGCCAAAACCACTGTGACAGCGAAGGCTGCAAGCATGTTCATCAGTTTATCGATGTCAGTTGTGCCCATCGGCTTGAAACCTATAGCGTAAGCCGTTCCGAATACAAGAGTTGCCTGTATCAAGGAAACAGCGACATTGCTTATCAAGCCCCCAGTTAACAAGTCCATTGTGCTCATGGGTGTTGTACGCATCCTTGAAAAAGTGCCGCTCTGGCGTTCCTTCGCAAACGACAAGGCTGTGCTAAAGCATATTATGCTAACTGCGTAGGTGAGCGTGCCAATAACCATAAAGTTCATAGCGCTAAACTCAACCGAGACTGGTTCTTCTGGGGGTTTTATGTTCACAACCGACTGGAGGGCTTGGGGTGGATTAAACATTTGTTGCGAAACAATTATTATTCTTGCTCTGATGTTTGCGGCTGCTGAGATGTCGCTTTCATCAACAAACAAAACGACGCTTGTGGTTGTGTCAGGAGCTGGGTTAAAGCCCGCATCTATAGTTAGCCCACCCTTGATTTTTCCGAGTCGGAAATCTTCTTTTAGTGTTGCAGTGTCTTTGTATGATTTCATAGACAATATATCGGTCATGTTCCACTCTTTTAGCGGGTTTTCAAGTTTTTCTATGAACGCTTCTGAAACTGCACCCATGTCGTTGTTTACATAGCCAACAGCGTATGTAGTTGTTCCTTCGCCTCTGAAAGCTAAGCCAACCAACAGCATAATCATGATGGGCATAATTATCAACATAACTACGTACATGCGGTCTCTGACAACAATCTTCAGATTTTTTATTCCTATGTCCCAAAAGCGCACCATTCGCTTTATTCCCCCAATTTTCTTCCAGTCAAGTGAATGAAAACATCTTCAAGCGTGTTCTGTCTCACAGCGATTTTGCCAACTGAACCGCCACAGTTGTGCAGTGTCGTGGTTATTTCTCCCAGCTTTGTTACTCCAGCTTCGGCTACTATGACTAAGTGCCCTTGAACCTTGCTCACTTTTCTAACAAATTTAAACTTCTCTAAACTTTTCGTTGCGGCAGTCGTGTCGCCAGTAAAATCTATCTCAATAACGTCGCCAGCTCCGATTTTTTCTTTGAGTTGTTCAGGCGTGTCTTCAGCTATGATTTTTCCGTAGTCAATTACTGCAACTTGGTCACAGAGTACGTCTGCCTCATCCATGTAATGTGTTGTGAGAATCATTGTTTTCCTTTCCTTCTTCAGCTCTTCAATGAAATCCCAAACCACTCGTCGGGCTGCTGGGTCAAGTCCCAGTGTGGGTTCGTCTAAAAAAAGGATTTTTGGGTTGTGAACTAAAGACATGATAATGTCGAGTCGACGCTTCATTCCGCCACTGTAGTTTCTTATCTGCTCGTCTGCTCTTTGAAGCAATTCCATCTTCTCGAGTAACGACTCGGAGCGCTTTTTGAGTTCAGTTTTTGACATTCCATGCATTTTTCCAATGAGTTCCACGTTTTCTCTCCCAGTTAATCGGTCATACATTGTGGTCTCTTGTGGACAAACACCGATGATTTTGCGTATTTCAGCAGCTTCTTTTTGAACGTCATAGCCGTCTACTCTCCCTGTGCCTTCAGTTGGTGTCAGCAGACAACAGAGCATGCGTATAGTTGTAGTCTTGCCAGCGCCGTTTGGACCAAGCAAGCCGACAAGTTCACCCTCTTCAACTTTTAGGTTTACGTGGTCAACTGCAACTAAATCGCCGAATTTTTTGGTGATGTTGACAGTTTCAATGGCTAACATAAATCCACCTTAGGGTTCTGTGTAAATGCGTGCCAAAGGTAGTCATCTATTTATTATTTAAACTATTCTTTATACCAGACCGAGGAATGCAGCAATGACCATTGTGTCAGGAAGATTCGTGATTCAGAAACACAGAGCAACCCATCTGCACTATGACTTCCGCTTAGAAATGGACGGTGTCTTAAAAAGCTGGGCTGTACCCAAAGAACCACCAACAGCGACTGGTATTAGAAGACTTGCGGTTCAGGTGGAAGATCACGCTTTAGACTACATAGATTTTGAGGGAACAATTCCCGAAGGCGAATACGGAGCTGGCACAGTGGAAATCTGGGACAAGGGCACATACACACTCAAGAACAGAACAGACAAGATGATTGAATTCACGCTGCACGGTTCAAGACTAAGCGGCGACTACGCTTTGATTCGTTTCAAAGAAAACAATTGGCTCCTGATTCGAAAGAAAACGTAAAATATGAAACTGGTCAAGGCTCACTTTATTCTATGGTTTAAAACATTTTAAAAAATGGAAAGAGAAGCGGTCTTCCAGAAGCTATTCTATGCCCCATTTCCTGGTTACTTTTACGAGGAGGAAGATCACGAAGGCTACAATTATGAAAGTTATCAACGCCACTAAGAAATCTCCTACACCAAATAATTGACCAACATAACCAGCTGGTGGGTTCCCACTGCTATCCAATGTTGTTGGAGGAACTGCAACTTTGAAAGTCGCTAGGTTCCCAAGACCAGGTATGGCAAGGCCAATTATTGGCATTATCAGGTCCTTGACTAGCGCGTTTATTAAGGCGCCGAGATAAACACCCATAATGAAGGCAACGGCAAGCCCCATGACCTTGTATTTTGAAATGAAGTCCATGAACTCTTTCCACAGTCCTTTCGGCGGAGGTGGAGGTGGCGGCGCAGGCTTTGGTTCCACAGCCTCTCTTATTTTCCTCAGTTCTTCAAGCATTTTTTCTTGCGTAGCCAAATTGGCTCACCAGAAACAAGTTTTAATGCGCGAGTTTTTTTAAGACTTTTGACAACCGTTCATATTAGAAGGAAACATGAAAAGAATAATTGTGAAAAGTTTGGAAGGCTTCTAAAAATTCTTCTGCAAACCTGTCAGCGTGCTTCTCTGTTCCTTTATGTTTTCTGTCTTGGATTCGAAGATGATGATAAAACTCGTGAAGAATCACGAATGGGTCTTCAAGTTTTTCTCGGCTCATCACATGATTAGTCTTGGTTTTGGCAACGTAACATCCAACTTTCTTGCTGTGTTTCTTGGGCATTCCAACCTTCAAATATGGAACATCAACGCTGTAATGCTGACTGAGAGCTTTGAGGGCTTCATCAGTTTCTTTAATGAGAATCAACTGCACAACTCTGGCTTTGAACAGATTTTCAGGGTTTAACATTCATAACCCGTTTTTTACGCCATTTTCGATATCTATTGATAAATCATGAAGCCTTAAAGAGCTTAATTCCAAAGACAACAGACCAAACAGACGCAGCAAGTGCCCCAATTATTTCAGGAATAGCCGCACCTTCATGTGGGACCACGCCAGCAGCCACTACAGCAGCAACAACAGTCAACATTGAAAAAAGCCCTAAGTATCGTTGAGACGACTCCCGCATCAATGCAGCTCCAATAAGTAAGAGCGAAACTGCCAATAGTCCAAAGAAGGCGACAGAAACATAAAAATGAATTCGACCAGCCGACTCTGGAAAAACACCAATAGCAGAGAGGTGGATTGTAGACAGAACCAAAGTAAACGTTCCCAATAAACCAAGAACTTGTTTCTTCAAAATCTGCATCAGTCCAATGGCGAAAATTGTGGTTAAAACGCCTCCAATAATGAGACCTGAGTTAAAAAGGACAGCGGCTTCACGAACGCCAATGTCACTGAGGGCATTGGTGAACCAGTTAAACCAAGAAGAATAGGCTATCGCAAGTGCGATGAATGAGAGAACAATAATAGGACCAATAACGCCACATAATCCAGCTATCTTCAAAAGAACTGCCTGTGTAGAATCCGACAAACTAGTCACTTCACTGACACGATGACAAAGATTTGATAAACTACATGAAAAGGTTTTTCACAACAGAGATGCTTCTGCAGGGTTCTTTGGCGAATTGCTAAGGAAGCTCTACCTGGTTGATTTCTTCGAGGTTTTCTAGACTGTTCATCTTTACATTCTTGTCTGAAATTGTGTAGAGCACGTTATCTATGTAGAGACATCTCTTCACATGGTAAGTCCATGCTGAATAGTAATGGCTTTTCGACAAAATCGTGTCACTTTCAATATCAATATGAGTGATTTTGCCTCTAAGGACAAGCCCTTCGTCTAAGGATATGTTAAACACAGAAGCACCCTGCCAAGCGTAGTGACCAAGCGAAATGGGCATAACAAGGAGACCCTTAGACCTATCAAACAGAAGCGCTTTATGATCACTCAAAACGGGCGAGTCAGCCCATCCGTAACCTGTAACGTATTTCGCCATTTCCTTTGGTTCACTAACGTTGCTCACATCAAAAAGTGATATCTTCACTGCAGATGCTTCCTTGCCGATACCTATGATGTGGTTTTCGTCGTAAGGGTGCAAATAGCTCGAAAAGCCAGGTATTTTCAATTGCCCCAGGACCTCAGGTTTGTAGGGATTCTTTAAGTCTATCACAAAGAATGGATCTACTTGTCTAAAAGTTACGAGATAACATCTGTCGCAAATGAACCTAGCCGAATAAATGCGCTCTGTAGGTGCGAGGTCTTCAAGTTTTCCAACGGTCTTTAGTTTCTTGTCAAGAACATAGATGTGATTGAGTTGAGGCTTCTGTTCAAGGCTTCTTTCTTCAAAGCCTCTCCACACTGGGCTTGTTGTGGTAGCAATTCTGAAGTAACCGTTATACTCGTCCATGGAAAACTGATTCAGCACATTACCTAGAACCTCGCCGTCTGCCTCATATTTTATTTTGCCCTCGTCGACGTGAATTCGATGGATAAGCGTTTTTTCAACTTCGCTCCAACCTGATAATGTTATGTAAATGTTTTCCAGAGAAACGTACATGTTATGCGCTGCTCCAAGCAAAAACGTCTCATGGGCTGGTTCCTGCTCATCGTCTTGTACATTTATGGCAACTATCGTTGTGAACACATGGTAACTGTTTGAAGGCTTTGAGTAGAAGATATCGGACGCTTGCACTTCGTAAAATCTGTCGTTAGAGGAAATTGTAGGAAGCGTCACTCTACCTTCATAGATGTAAGCTGGCTTGTTAATCACTGCGTAAACGTAGTTGCTTATCATTCTTGAGTTGAAGTAGCTGCCGTCGAGCGATACATTCCTCGTTAAGACGGGATTCGCTCTTTCTGTTACATCATAGACTTCGATGAAAGTTCGCCACATGTACGTAGGAGCAAAAGAAGGCTTAACGGTCCCAGTGTATATTTCAAAGGAGCCTACCTCCTCAAAAATCACGAGTCTGTCATCGTTTATGAAAACGCCTCTCAACGTTCCGTTGAATTTAATTTGGGAAAGAATTTCAGTCTCTCTAGGAGGATAAGCTTTCAGAATTATGACACTCTTGCCCGAGATTATGTAAATGTATTCACCATCGGTCTTCAACACATCTGCCTCATCGACACCTTCAACCTGAATGTTTGTCTTCGAAAAGCCCGAAATATCAGGAACGTTTGATTCTCGAGTGGCACTGTCCTTCGAAAGCACATGTAAACTTTCTTGCCACAGTCCTTCATAATAATCAGAAGATTTTGAGTCTGCTTCAAGGAAACTTTTCAACTCATTATAAGAGGAAAACCTTCTCATCTGACGTGCTTCAACAACAGGTTTCTCTAAATACAACGGTAGAATAGTGCCAAACATTGCCACAAACAACATCAAGAACAAGACTTTCTTCATGCTTTCACCCACACAGTCTTTTTCAGCATTAACTGTATACTATCTAGAGCAACTTAATACTACACTTTAGAACAACATTGTACCAAAAACAGAACAACGAGAAAATCGCTGGTATCAACACCGCATAAAAAACTCAAGATATCGTCAATGCCAAAGAAGCGTGTATGGGCCGGGAGAGATTTGGACTCTCGACCTTTCGGTTATCAGCCGAACGCTCTAACCATGCTGAGCTACCGGCCCTCCGCAATTTTAGAATACCTCTCTATTTATTAAAGGATTTTTGACCAAAACAACCTACCCAGCATATTTGGAGCCTATTTGGATCCTAATAGAAGGGCTAGGTCAACTAAGCTCACACACACGTACTTAACACACCCAACTTGTCAAGGAAACACTTTATTGACCACTTCGTCAGTCTATTCAATTGGGCCCGTTGCCCAGTCAGGATCAAGGCACCGGCCTTCGGAGCCGGAGAACGTGGGTTCAAATCCCACCGGGCCCGCCATTTTTAAGCATTAAAGATTGTAACGCATTGCTTGACAAAGTCCCGACTTTTTTGTTGTTCTTTTTTGGGGTTTCTGAAGCAATGGTTAGAGATAGTTAAAGATTGATTTCATTTTGTTTGTGTCGTTCGCTAGAAGCCAGCTTTCTCAGATCGTCTTCTCCTTCCATGTAACCCGAAGCTATGAGCCAATCGCCAGCCTCAATCACTGTGTCAGGTTTGGGACGTATCCACTTGTCTCCTCTTTTCACGGCTAACACCCACATCCCTGTTTCTTCATGGACTTGTGCCTCTTGCAAGCTCTTTCCAGCCAACGCTGATTTTTTGGAGACATGCACGTGGGTCACGGTCTCTGCTGCCTCTTTGATAGCTAGTTTTAGGACTTGGTGAGGCTCCAACCCTCTCAGAACAACATTGGCAATCTGCGCTGCAGCATCTGCTATCTTTTCTGTTACAACCCCAAGCCTAATTAATCCTAAGAAGTGTTTGGATTCTTCGGGTTGAATGCACCTCGCCAACACGAGAAGCTCGAACTCGGTGTGCAGGATGTCCATACGTTCCTCGAGCATCTGAACCTCCTGAGCCAATTCTTTGCTGTCGAAGAGAATGGAAGAGTATGCGAGGTCCATCATCAACTCGGACGTGTCCTTCAATTCTACCAGCATGTCAATTATTTTCTTAAATGCTTCTTCACCGACCATTGTCTTCAGCTCTCCAGCGTTTGCACGATTCCTTCTGCGAGTTTTTCAAACTCTTCCACGCCTCCTGGGGCGCCTCGTGCGGTTATTATGTCGCCTTTCTTTATCACCTCGTCTTCTTTCGGATTGACTATACACTCCTTGTCTCGTCGAATAGCGATTATGTCTACACCCATCTTAGCAGCTAATTCAAGTTCTCCCACTCTTTTTCCAACCAGAACAGAGTTGGGCTTGGTCTCGACTTTAGTCAACCGCTCTTCCATCTTCTTGAAAGCCTCGAGGACAATTGGGTGAATGCCAATTCCACGCAAAACTATTGTGGCTATGTCCCCAGCGGCGTCGGATATCTTGTCAGTGGCAGCAGCTACAACTGAAACCCCTACCAAAGACTCTGCGTCTTTTGCATCCCTAGCGGCGAGCATAGCACTCATATCCAAAAGATAGGCGAGAGTGTCGACGCGTTTTTCCAATTCGATGACTTCTTCGGCGAGGGGTTGACTGTTGAAGAGGGCAGCAGAATAGGCTAGGTCAATCATCAACTCTGAGAGGTCTTTCATCTCGATTAAGAGGTCTCTTACTGGCACAGGTTTGTACTTGATTTTTTCTAGCCGAGTCATCCATTGAAAACCTCTAGATGCCAGCACACATGTGTCTAACTACCATAAGTGCTCACTTTACAAATATCTTTTGTTCTGAAATTTCCAAAGAAAACTTTCTGGAGCATGGAAACCATTTTATCGATGAACGTCAAGAAAAGTCAGTTAATGCTTTGGTGAAGGAGATGCCGAACCCGCGAGGCAGCAAACATGCACGGTGTCCAAAAAATGGTCGACGAAAACCTTTTTTCCTTGGTCTTAATGAGCGGCTACACTGCAGCGGTTTCCTTCTTGACTAAAACGATTGGAAGTGCTAGTGAAAACAGTTTCTCCACACAAATTTTGGAGGATTTGGGCTGACTCCTTTAAGTGCAAATCTAAGGAAATTCAATAAGACCTTAAAGGAGTCTTTGATGGCATATGCTTTCAATCTATTCGGAATTGTTGCAGGAACAACCGTGGCTCTTCAGTTAAGACTTTTTGCGCTCGCTCCGTGGGCAATCGCCGTATACCCTGCTATGGTGAGCGCAAGAGGAGTGATAGGTGGCTTGCTTAGCGGTCGTTTGAGCACAGCACTACATATAGGTACGGTGCAGCCTCGTTTCTGGGGTAACACAAAGAGTTTTTACTCATTACTCTACGCCATTGTGGTATTAACTTTAGAAACAAGCGTTTTAATGAGCGTGGTTGCAGCTCTGTTTGGAAGTTTTCTATGGGGCGCAACCTTAGTGGATTTCTTTAGTATTCTCGGCGTGATATTGGCAACAATGACCCTTGCATTAGTTATTATTTCTCCACTTACAATTACAGTTTCTTGTCTCTCTTTTAGACATGGTTTGGACCCAGACGTGATTCTTTACCCTGTAGAGTCCACAGTTTCTGACCTTTTCATCACGCTTTGCTACTTTCTGGTGTTGAATCTCTTCTTTTCAACTGGCTCTGCAGGACAATACATGATTGCTTTTTTGGGGTTGGTTTTGCTATTCGCTGTTGCATACATTCTGCCCAAAAATATCCGAGAGCCAGAATTTGCTGAAACAATTAAGGAGTCAATTCTCACAATGGTTCTTGTCGCCTTCATCGTTAATGTAACAGGTTCGGTCCTTGGCAAAATAAGCGAGGTCGTTGGAGGCAGACGCGAAATCTACACAGCCTACCCAGCATTGATTGACACCATAGGCGATGTTGGAGCTGTCGTGGGTTCAACCGCAACTACAAAACTTGCTCTAGGCACGCTCAAATCATCATTTTCCGCAATCAGAAAACATGCAACAGAGATATTTGGTGCTTGGGCAGCCTCTCTAACAATGTTTACAGCATACTCTGTTTTGTCGTTGGTTATACAAGGAATTTTCTCGTTCAGCACCTTTCTAACATTCACTGTTTTATTGTTCACCGCCAATTTGATGGCGGCGTCGTCAATAATCATTGTTGCCTACATGGTAGCTGTCCTTACTTTTCAGAGGGGCCTAGATCCAGATAACTTCGTGATCCCGATTGAGAGTTCACTCGCTGATGGCATAACCACAATTTCACTACTTGTCGCTTTGAAACTAATCAGCTAGAACAAAAAGCAAAACAATAATTAAAGCCCATTTTTGAGCAGCCACACAAAGTTGAAAAGCGCCCACCTACAGTGCCAAAACAAAAAACATCAATAAACAATGCACCCATCCGCAACATCACACATATTTGGATCCAAATAGGGGGTTCTTGACAACCCTCTACTCTGTCTGAATCTCTCTCAACAAACATATTTGAAGCATATTAGGATCCTAATAGAGGGCAGTCAAGACAAGTGCACACACATACACAAACGCTCATTCTCATTCAAAGTGAAAAGCCTTTATAAGACGCCAAATGAATAACAGACGGAAACATCACATGGGAAGCTAGACAAACTTGCCCACGCCATACGACGTTCCGGTATCACAATTCATACTACGCTTAGCCAAACACATAAAAGATAATGTGGATCAAGTGCAGCCGCCATCTTGGGCGCTGATAGTCAAGACAAGTTCTCACACTCAACGTCAGCCTGAAGACCCTGAATGGTGGTTTACGCGAGCCGCCTCCATCCTGAGAAAAACATACTTAGAAGGAACGATAGGCACTGAACGCCTGAGAGCCAGATATGGAGGAAGAAAAAGCCTAGGCGTGAGGCGACAACACACTAGAAAAGGCGGAGGCTCCAACGTTAGAAAAATCCTTCAACAACTAGAAACTGCTGGGCTATTGGAGACCACGAAAGGTAAAGGAAGAATGCTTACCAAAGAGGGGAGACGTGTCCTCGACAGAATAGCCGCAGAAATCAAGGAGGAAATCGAGAAAAGCCTGCCAGAACTCAAGAAATACCCATAAGGTGCACCGAAAGAAATGAACAACGAGGAAGAAGAGGAAATCGAGGAACTTCGCCGACGCAGAATGCTTGAGTTGCAGCAGAGACTAGCCCAAGAACAACAACGCGCGCAAGTGCAACAACAAATCGAAATGCAGAAGCAAGCCATACTGCGCCGAATCCTCACGCCAGAAGCCAGAAGACGCCTCAACAATCTGAAAATTGTTAAACCAGAATTCGCCAATCAACTGGAACTCCAACTCATTCAACTCGTTCAAGCGGGGAGAGTTCAAACCCCAATAACTGACGAGCAGTTGAAAGAAATCCTCATTAAACTCCAAGCCCAACGCAGAGACATTAAAATAACGAGGCGCTAAAAATGACAAGAAACAAACCTACCGCCAAAAAACGCCGACTAGCAAAGAAAGGCAAACAGAGACAAGCGGTTCCCACATGGGTTATTGCGAGAACGAAGGGAACAGTGAGAACCAATCCGAAGAGGAGGCACTGGACACGAACGAAGATAAGAGCTTAGAAGAAGCCAAATCACCCACAAAAGAAACGAAACCAACCGAAGAAGAACAGAAGAAAGAAGAGACCAAAGAGGCAAGGGAAGACATAGAAGAGAAAGAAACCGTTGAAACAGTCAAAGAAGAGGTCGAGGTAGAAGGCGCTGAAGAAGAAAAAACAGAAGAAGTTGAAGAAGAATTGAAAGAGGAAGCGGCTGGAGAAATTGGAGAAAAAGCCCCAGAAGAAGTAGCTCCAACCGAAGCCGAGAAAGAAGAAGAAGCAGAGGAAAAGAAAAGAGAAGAAGCACCGGAAGAAGAAATTGTTGAAGAAAGAATCTACACCATACCATTGAATAGAGCATGGATTTCTCCGCGGAAGAAAAGAGCTCCCAAAGCAGTGCGCATAGTGAGAAGTTTTGTGCAGAAACACATGAAAATTGAAACGAAAGCAAAAACTGAAGAGGAAGAGGAAGAAGCTGGCAGACTGGTCATAAGCGACGAGGTCAACAAAAGACTATGGAGCCGCGGAATTGAAAAGCCACCCAGAAAGATTCGGGTTCGAGCGGTTAAAGACAAAGAGGGAACGGTTACACTCTACTTGGCTGAAGGAGACTAAATTTGTCGATTTCTCTCATGGGCATTTTTGGCAGTGCCAGCATAGGAGTTTATGCCTTAACCACAGAGAAAATGGCGCTCATCCCACCGCAGATGTCTGAGAGCAAGGCTAGAAGAGTTGAAGAATGCTTGAGGGTGAAGGCAATAAGAACCACGGTTGGTGAATCGGTGCTCATAGGCGCCTTGGCAAGCGCAAACTCGAACGGTGTAGTTTTGCCTCACTTCGCTCGAGACGATGAAATCCAAAAAATAAAGTCGGCTTTTTTAAGCGTTAACACGGCTGTTATGGAAACCAAGAGAACAGCCTACGGAAACATAGCTCTCGCCAATGATTACGGCGCAGTCGTTGACCCCAGACTAAAAGAGAAAGACTTAGCAAGCGTATCAGACGCGTTAGGCGTTGAAGCCGTTCCAGGCGAGATTGCGGGGCTTCCATACGTAGGTTCTTTAGCGACAGCAACAAACAAGGGAGTGCTAGCCCATCCCATGATAAAGGAGGAGGAACAGAAACTCTTGAAAGACGTTTTGAAAGTGCCAGTTGAGGTTGGAACAGTGAACTGTGGAATCCCATACGTGGGCGCAGGGCTCATAGGAAACAGCCACGGAGCCCTAGTTGGATTTATGTCAACTGGACCCGAACTGTTCATAATTGAAAGCGCATTAGATCTGGTGAAAGAAGAATGAGTGAAATCAAAATCTTTCGAGTGACAGGAAGAATCATGAAACCAAACTGGCAGACCAGTTTTCAAAAGGAGATTAGGGCATTAAGACAAGAAGAGGCTGTTGACCGCGTATACAAGGAGATTGGAAGCAAACACAGGGCAAAACGTTTTCAGATCAAAATCTTGAAGGTTGAGGAGATAAAGCCAGAGGAAGCCACAGAACCCACAGTTAAGAAACTGACGCTTGGAGAAAAAGAAAGTGTCCAGTGAGGATCAAGAAACCTTCCGAAGGTTGGTTGTTGAACTTCGAATATTAGAAGGAACAGCCGAAGCCATACAATCTAGACTGAACATGGTCGGCGCTGCCTTAACTGAACTCCACCTTGCACAAATGACGCTTGAAGGCGTGGAAAAAGAGACGCCTGAAGCCCCTCTGTTCGTTCCTATAGGCGGCGGTTCATACGTAAAGGCCAAGCTTGAAAGCGCAGACAAGGTAATTGTTGGCATGGGCGCCGGCGTGTCGATTGAAAAGACAATAACTGAAGCAAAGGCAACGGTTCAAAACCGTATAAATGAATTTGAAAAGACACGGGTTTCACTTCAGCAACAACTCGTTCAAGTTGTGAGCAGAATACAAGAGAACAGAAACATGCTTGACGACTTGACAGCCAAACTGAGCCGAGCGGAGAAAACAACTGATGTTCAGAAAACTTAGAGAAGGTCTCAGTGGACTCGTTGACAAAATCGCCACAATCGAACTGAAATCAGAGCAATTGCATCCTGTTTTGCAAGACTTTAGATTAAACCTGATTGAGAATGATGTGGCTGTTTCGGTTGCTGACCACATTTGTGGTGAATTGGAAAAGAGGTTAGATGGGGTTCAGATAAAGCGGTTGGAAGACAAGAGACAGCTTGTGAAAGACAACCTTCGCCAGGTCCTGCTTGAAATAATGTCTACTGGCGAGAAAATCGATTTGTTGACGATGATTGAGAAGAAGCGCAAACTCAATGAGCCTTTGGTTATAGTTTTTGTTGGAATCAACGGGACAGGCAAGACAACGAGCATTGCTAAGGTTGCCAGACTATTGATGAAGCATGGTTACTCTGTGGTTTTGGCTTGCAGTGACACTTATAGGGCAGGTTCAATTGAGCAGTTGGAGGAACACGCCAGACGTTTGAATGTTCGTATGATAAAGCACACGTATGGGGCTGATCCAGCTGCGGTTGCCTACGATGCAATTAATCACGCTAAGGCGCATGGGATAGGCGCTGTTTTGATAGACACTGCTGGGCGCATACAGACTGATAGGAATCTTATGAATGAGTTGGCGAAAATCAAGCGGGTGATTAATCCTGATTTAACGATTTTGACTGTTGATTCTTTAACTGGCAATGACGCTGTGATGCAGGCTGAGGAGTTTCATAAGAGTGTGGGTGTTGATGGAACAATTTTGACTAAGGTTGATGCTGACATAAAGGGCGGTTCAGCCTTGAGCGTTACGTATGTGACGAAAAAGCCCATAGTTTTCATTGGGACGGGACAGAAATACGAAGATCTTCAAGAGTTTAAGCCTGACCAGTTCGCGCAAATGATTCTGAAATAGGTTTTGTGTGTGTGTGCACTTGTCTTGACCGCCCTCTATTAGGATCCTAATAGAAAGTGACACTGGGTGAGAGAAAGAGAGACGGGTATAGGAGAGTCTGGAGCCCGTATATTTGGAGCCCAATATGGTTGTGAATCTTGCTGGGGGGTTTTCAAGTTAGAAGTTTGAGTAGGATGGCTTTTGCTGTGTGTAGTCTGTTTTCGCTTTGGTCGAATATTATTGATTTTGGGTTTTCTATCATGTCGTCACTGATTTCGTAGCCTCTGTGAATTGGCATGTCATGCATGATGAGGGCGTCAGTTCCACGCATCAGTTGTTTGTTGATTTGGTAGGGCATCATAAGTTTGGTTCGTTTCTCCTTTTCTTCTTTGAATTTTGGGTCTAGGAAGAATTCCATGTCAACCCATGTGTCAGTATAAACAACATCAGCGTTTTTGACGGCTTTTTTTACGTCTAATGTTGTCTCGTATAGTCCAGTTTTTTTGGCTGTTCTAATCAATTCTTTGTCAATTGCTGCCTCATTTGTTATAGGTGTAACAGTGGTGATTTTTATGCCTGTTTTGGTGCATCCTACTATGAGCGAGTTACAGACGTTGTTGTGCACTCCGATGTAAACAAGTTTCGACCCTTTCAATTTGCCTTTCTTTTCTCTTATGGTCATTAGGTCGGCTATGGCTTGGCAGGGATGATATTTTTCGTCGCATCCGTTTATGACTGGAACCCTTGACGCTACAGCCATTGCTTCTAGATCGGCGTGTTTCAGCAAGCGTGCCATGATGCAGTCTACGTTTCTTGACATATAACGAGTTTCATCTCTAACATCAGCCAAAACGAGGTTGGTTGTCCTCCAGTCCAGATAGAGCGCGTGTCCACCCAACTGAGTCATGGCAACCTCAAAAGAAACCCTCGTCCGTGTTGAAGTTTTTTGGAAAATCATGGCTAGGGACTTGTCTCTTAGCGAGGTTCTATATTTTGCTGGGTTATTCTTGATTTCAATCGATTTCTTAACTACTTCTTCAATTTGCGTTGGCGTCCAATCTTTTAAGGTAAGTAGGTGCAACGCAATCGCCTCTTTAGGGTTTGGTTTGAACTTTAGACGTGTTGATTAAAAGGTTTTTGGAAACGGTAATTTTGCGGAGAAGTGGTGATTTTCCCCGCAAACTCATTCTTTTTTCAGCTACGGGGAAAGGAAAATTTATTTACTGTTTATCTTCCATGTTTTTCTTTGCCTTTATAGTAGGGATTAGAATGGGGTCAGAATACAACGTGTTGTCTAGAACAAGGGAGGCGCTTGAAAGGAATCAGTTTAAGGTTCTTGTAGTTTCATCCAAAAAGGATGCGGTCAACAAGGTTTTGGGGCTGATTCCCCTTGACGCTAAAGTGGGCGTGGGGGGATCAATGACGGTGCGAGAGCTTGGTCTTATTGAGGCTTTAACTCGGCGAGGAAATTGTGTTGTTCATCATTGGCTACTGGATATGCCAGTTAGTGATTGGCTTCCCTTTATGATGGAGGCGCATAATTCTGACGTATATCTGTGCAGTAGTAACGCCGTTACAGAGGATGGAAAGTTAGTGAATATAGATAGCACAGGTAACAGGGTAGCGTCTATGGTCTTCGGTCCTAAAAAAGTGATTGTGATTGTTGGAAAAAATAAGATAGTGAAAGATGTCGATGAAGGTTTGAAACGCCTTAAAAAGGTGGCTGGTCCCCTTAATGCTAAACGTCACAATCTTGTTGAATTGCCTTGCGTTACAACGGGGTTATGCGCAGATTGCAACTCTCCAAAAAGGATTTGCCGTGTTATAACAATCATGGAAAGGGCACCCAATCGCGTCAGGGAGCCTAATATAACTGTGGTGCTTGTAGCCGAGGAATTGGGCTTTTGACAGTGAGAGTTTATTCGAAAAGAACGCAAGAGATGTCCCGCAAATCCCCCTCTTTGTCAATTAAATGATTTACAGCCAAAATCTATACGGACCTGTTAACTTTAGACCAAAAAACCAGGACACGCCAACATTCTGACTATTCCACCTCTCTTCGATTTGGAGAGCAAAAAACTTTCTTTAGTTACCAAACATAGAGCCAAAAAAAACACTAGTGCATCTCTCCCTACGTAGGAAACACTAATTCCTATAACTCGTTTGCGCATAAACAGTATAGTAAATGGAAGCATTCAAATGATTCTGATTGTAGCGTCAACAACCGACCTCGCTAGCATGAACATCGCCCAAAAACTCATCAGCAACTACAAGTTTGAGAAGACGGAGACCAGCTTTAAAAAGAACCCCATATACTCAAAGACAGTTCAGGACGCCGAAGTCAAGCTGGTTTTCATCAACCAAGAAACCATCTGGGCACAGTATATCACCGACCATTTCTCTCCACAACTAGTAATCTTTGTTTCAAGGCATAGTGGCGTCGCAGGCATTCCCACGCTTTCTGTTCACACACCTGGCAACCTCACTGAAGAAGCAGAGTTTGGTGGTCTACCCCGAAGGATTTCTGTCTCTCCAGCCAGTGCTATGAAAAACGCTCTATTAGAAATGGCGCGATTGAAGGAGGAAATGTCCTTGAACTATGAGGTTTCGTACGAGTGTACGCATCATGGTCCATCTTTAGACGTGCCCACTATGTTCGCGGAATTAGGCAGTTCACCAGAGCAATGGAAAGATTTGAAGGTAGCCGAGGCTGTGGCACATGCAGTAATGGCAGCGGTCCTAAAGAAGTCCAGTTTTCCAGCAGTTTTGGGCGTTGGCGGTCCACACTACAACAAAAAGTTCACAGAGATTGCGCTGTCAACATCGAAGGCGTTTGGGCACATCATTCCAAAATACGCCACTCCATACACAGATTCTGAAATGGTAAAACAGTGCATTCAACGAACCCTCGAGAAGGTTGAATCCGCCGTTTTCGACTGGAAGGGCATGAAAGGCGCAGACAGAGAACGATTGGCCAAGGCGCTGAAAGAATTGGGTGTCTCAGTTGAAAGGCTTAGATGAATTTTAGTACTGTATTCCCTTGACTGTGGGGATTTCGTCTGGGTGCTTGACATCAATGATTTCGTTGACGAAGTCTGCAAATTCGACCAGTTTTCTGGGAGCATGTCGACCAGTTAAGACCACGCTGGTTTCTTTTGGCACGGTTTCTAGGAACTCAATAACGTCTTTCACATTGAGGAGTTTGCAGTGCAATGCCAAATTAATCTCGTCGAGAACAAGCAGTCTCGGCTTTTCCTTGACCTTCTTTCTTGCGAGGTTCAACGCTTTGTTTGACAACATCTTGTCTTTTTCGCTTAGGTTTTTGAGTCCTATCCAACCCTTTCTTCCAAACTGGTAGATTTCGTAGTTGCTTGGCATCTTCTTCCTAAACTTGTATTCGCCTGTGTTCTTCCACCACTTCAGGAACTGGATGATAACAACTTTGTAGCCGTGACCCAGACATCGCAGGGCTAAGCCCAAGGCGTTGGTTGTCTTTCCTGCGCCTTCTCCTGTGTATAAGTAGACTGTTCCTCTCTTTCTAACCATCTTACTCTATCCTCTAGTTAAATGAAATTTCGGTAAGAGATAGAACTTGAGTCAGAATTTCGCTTGGTTTAGCGAATCTTTTCTCTGAATCCTACAGTCCGTTCGCGTTCTTCCTCTTCCTCTGCTCTCTTCTCCGCTTGTAAATCCCTAAAAGCCCTTTCCTTCTCCATGGGGATCAACTCGTTCAGTTTTTCAACAAAGCGTTTGGATTCGTCTGGCTTAAGTGGAATAACAATGTCTTTTCGTGAGGGAATTGCTATCTTAACCTGCCCTTTTTTGTCCACATTTACAGATTTTATATCTCTCAGAGGAACATCCAAGGGGATAATTGTTTGGAAGAGAAAGCCTAGATTTTCTCGAAGTGCTGGTTTGGCTTCGAGAGCGTCTTCTAACTCTTTTTTGATGCCTTTTTTCAAGTCAACTTCGATCAAAGTCTTGTGAAGCTTGACCTTGAAGTGGGGCTTGTCGATTACCATGATTAAGTCTTCTTCTTTAGCCGTCATTTTGGTCACCATTGTTTCTTTTCAATAATGTTTAGTAGGAAAATAAGACTTGTGCTTCATTAAGGTCATCTAATTTCATTTGTCCACCCCAATCATCACATGAGGGTCAACTTTACTCTAACACTTGAACAGACGTTGTTTCAACGAGTTTTCAGCGTCAATTTCAGATGATGAATAGCAAAAACACCGATACAATGGAACAGAACAATCCGACAAGGAACGTTAACGCGGTGGCTGTCCAAAGTTTTTTGCGAGTTGGGTAAATGCTGTAAAAGAAAATAGAAAAGGCTGACAATAGAAACGTCGCAGCACCCAACAATAACGTGGTCTTCAATGAAGAAGGAACAGGTTCACCGCTCATGCCTGTAACCCCCAAAACTGTTAGGCTTAGAGCCGCCAATGTTCCAGGATAAGAAGCGTTCACAATTGGTTTAATGAATTTCTCCTCAAACTCTTCCATCAATCATTCCTCTCTCTCAAACTACGCACATGTTGGACAGACCTGACTGAAATCAGCAACTGTTCCCTCACTCTCAATCGGTCGCAAAACCTGCACTTCTCGGCTGCCGTGACGATAAACTGTTATTCCCTTGCACCCCAGCTTGTAAGCAAGCATGTAAGCCTTCTCAACATCGTTGGGCGTTGCCCAGTTTGGAAAGTTGATAGTCTTCGAAACCGCATTGTCAGTGTACTTCTGAAACGCTGCCTGCATACGAACGTGCCACTCAGCACTCACGTCGTGCGCCGTCACAAACACTCTACGTATTTTCTCTGGGATTTCCTTCACGTCTTGAATGGACGTGCGCTTGGATATCTCCCTCATCAGTTCTTCACTGTAGAACCCTTCCTTCAGAGCAATCTTTTCAAACAGAGGGTTAACCTCAATCAAGCTGCGTCCTAAGCTCTCTGCGACCTCGCGAACGTATGCAATGGCGAAGAGAGGCTCTATTCCCTGCGAACAACCAGTGATGATGCTGATTGTTCCCGTGGGCGCAACCGTTGTGACCGTGGCGTTACGCATGGTCTTCCAGTCTTTTTCCCATATACTTCCTTTGAAGTTTGGAAAACTGCCTTTCTCCTTGCCCAATTCGGCGCTCATCTTATGTCCTTCGATGTTTATGAATTTCATTAGTTCTTCTCCAGTGCGAAGACCCTGTTCAGTGTCGTATTTGATTCCTCTCTTGATGAGCATGTCAGCGAACCCCATGACACCCAAGCCAATTTTTCTATTGCCCTTCGTGATTTGCTTTATCTCTGGCAACACGTAGACGTTGGCGTCGACAACGTTGTCTAGGAATCTAACCGCTAACCTAATCGTTTGACGTAGTCGATCCCATTCCATATTTCCATCTTCGGTCACAAACTTGCTGACGTCTATACTTCCAAGATTGCACGATTCATAGGGCAGTAAGGGTTGCTCTCCGCAGGGGTTTGTGGACTCCATTTGCCCCAGTTTGGGAGTTGGATTGTGTTTGTTTATGGTGTCTAAGAAGACGACGCCGGGTTCGCCGTTCTTCCAAGCCATCATAACGATTAGGTTCCATATAGCCCGAGCCTTCAACTTCTTCACAACGGCGCCGTTTCTTGGATTTATCAGTTCAAAGTCAGCGTCCTTCTCCACCGCGTCCATGAACTTGTCGGTAACAGCCACAGAAATGTTGAAGTTGCGCAGGACGCCTTCCCTCTCCTTCGTCACTATGAAGTCCATGATGTCTGGGTGGTCAACGCGCAGTATGCCCATGTTGGCTCCTCTTCTGCGACCGCCTTGTTTCACCACTTCGGTTGCTGTGTCATAGATTGTGGCAAAGGATATGGGTCCAGAAGCTATGCCCCCTGTGGTTTTGACAATGTCTCCTTTTGGGCGTAGTCTTGAAAAGGCGAAGCCTGTTCCACCGCCGGTCTTGTGGATTATAGCCGCCGCCTTTAATGTCGAGAATATGCTTTCAATGGAGTCTTCTATGGGCAAGACGAAGCAGGCGCTGAGTTGTTTGAACTCGGTGCCCGCGTTCATAAGTGTGGGCGAGTTGGGGATGAAGTCGAGGCTGGTCATCATCTGATATAATTCTTCTTCCAATTTGGCAACTTCTTTAGCGTTTTTTTCGTGCTGCTTTTCGACATGGGCTATGCCTTTGGCTATGCGTCTGAACATTTGGGCGGTTGTTTCTTTTACGCGTCCGTTTTCGTCTTTGCGCAGGTAGCGTCGTTCAAGTACTAGTATGGCGTTTAGTGGTAGTTTTAATTCGTCGATTACGCCTAGCAACAGTTTCATTTTTCTTATTTCGGTTCGTTTTTGCCGATAAAGGATGTAAGCTTTGGCCATGCTGGCTTGGCCGTTTTCTATGAGGGTTTTCTCCACTAAGTCTTGAACCTGTTCGACTGTTGGTATTTCATCTGGCTTGAGCTGTTTCTCTAGTTTTCCCACGACTTTTTCTGTTAGCTTAACTGCGAGAGTTCGGTCTCTGCCTCCTACTGCCTTTGAAGCTTTGCGTATGGCTTCGGCAATCTTATTAGAGTCAAAACTAACGATTCTGCCGTCTCTCTTCTTGATTTTTTTGATTGAGGTCACGTTGAGTCCTTCTTCAAATGCAGAACCAATTTCTCGATTTATAGGATTTTCGATGCGTGTAGTTAGGCAAGTTTTGAGTATTTTTGTATGTGTTAGTTCATGATGTTTTGTTTATGTTGTCTTTAGTTTCTCTACATGAAGGAAGGCAGAAGTTACTTTGGGATTGTTCTGAAGTGTAGATTTATTAAGTGTTTGAACCAAAAGTGTGAAATTGGCGTTGGTTTAAATGTTGGTTGATTGAGTTTGTCGCTTTCCTACACGTTTAAGCGGCTGATTCGCTCTTGGCAATTGTTCATAGCCTTATTGTTGGGCATTGTGTTGGCTTCAACATTTTTCGCTGGCATAAACGTTGGTGCCGATACAGCCGCAAAGCAAGCTCTAGACCAAGAGCTCAGTAAGGTTCTTGTGGATTTGGTTGTGACCCCAGCTTATGGTTTTGGTAGACCCGAGACTGAGATTGGTTTGCTGTCTTCTGAAAACATCACTGAAGCAATGACTGTTATACAACAATTCTCAGGCGTAACTCCAAACGGAGTGGAAGTGATTTCTAGCGGATGGTATCCGAGTCAGATGTCTGGCAAAAACTTGACGTCGCCTTATTTTAGGCTGGTGGGGATTTCGCAGCATTCTCATGTTCGTAAAGGATGGGTGGGCGGCGCCCCTTTGATAGAGGAAAACAAAACTTATAGTTGGGCTGGTTCTCAAGACGCTGAATTACTTGATGTTGGAGACGTTATTCCGTTAAACTTCACCATGACGAAGGTGAATACGTATGGAAGTGTGACTAGGTTATCGTTTCTTTTGAACCTAACCGTTGCTGGTTTTGCTCAGTTAAGCGATGAGGCGTTAGCATTGGCGATGGGGCAATATCAGTATGACAGTACTGCGCCTGAGCCACTAAAACTAGAGTACACGCAGAACCTTCTAATCGTGAGTTGGAACGAAACTATAGCTGAAATACTTGACCTCATCTATGATTTTTCGCCCAGTTACAGTCCAATCAACAATGAAATTCTCGTTTATGTTGACCGTGAAAGCCTTATCAGCCCTTGGGATGTGGCAGGATCTACGTCTAGGCTCAACACTCTCACGTTGCAGATCAACAATGCAATCTCCAAGTATGGCTTGTCTGCTCAAAATCGCTTGTCAGACATTTTGAACAGTTACCAAGGTGTGTCGTTTGGCATGCGTTTCACATTCATCATTGCAGCTTTGCCCGTGTTTTTTGTGGCTTGGTACATGGGCTCAACGGTTTCAGACGTGTCATTCAACCTGAGACGCCGAGAAATCGGTCTCTTACTCACAAAGGGTTTCTCAAGGCGACAGCTCTTCTGGATGTTCTTGTTTGAGACCGCACTCATCGGGTTGCTTGGAGGCGTTATAGGTATAGTGTTAAGTCTCACTTTCAGTCCATTTTTTGTTGCTGCTGCAGGTGGTCAGTTCAGCGGTGTGCCTGTGATAGGACCAGACAGCGTTGTTTTGACCGTGGCTTTTGCCGTCATCATAACTTTTCTCTCAGCTTATAGACCTGCAAGGAGAGCTTCGAACATGGCTACCGTGGACGCTTTGAGAGAGTACATGTATGTTGAGGAGGTTAAACCTTACAAGAGGCTGTGGCCTTGGGTTGCGTTCCTCCTTGGCTCTTTCAAGATGATAGTCTTTCTGTTAGGCATCAATTTTCAAGCAGAAATGATGCGGCTCGGGTTTCCTCCAGCAAACATTCTCCTCTTCTTCTTGTTGAGCATTGTTGTTATCATTGATGGCATATTGACTTACATTGGACCGTTTCTGTTCTTCTGGGGCTTCACAAAAATCTTCATACGTGGGTCTTTGAAGTTTCAAGAAGCGGCGGCTAGGGCTGCCAAGTTTTTGGGTGATTTGAGCGAACTTGCTACAAAAAGTGTTCAGAGAAACCCTGCACGTGTGGCTGCTGTCGCTTTTCTTATAGCTTTCATAATAGGCTACAGTGTTCAAATAGTTGGAACCTTAGCCAGCGAACAAGACTTTGGAATTCGTGAAACCTACTTCAATGTTGGCTCCGACATGAGCGTAGAATTGAAATCTGCCGCAAACGTTTCAGAAATTATGGAAACCATTCAAAACAATGTGTCTGAAGTCGAATCTTTAACTGCGGAATACACTTTCTGGGGGTCAGCGGGCTTTGAAACTTTAAGGGGTCAGAGTATGCAGTTAAGAGCTATTGATCCAGAAAACTGGCTTTCAATCGCCTACTACGAAAATGATTTATTCAGTGGTAATTCGGTTGAAAAAGCCTTTCATTCTCTAGCTGTCAACAATCATACAATAATTTTGGAGATCAACTACGCTAAAGCCCTAAACAAAAAGGTAGACGATGTTGTCTCAGTGACTTTTGGTGGGCAAACTATAGATTTGACTGTTGCAGGGTTTTTCGGAATCGAATCACCGCCAACTTCTGATCAGGTACAGCCACTCTACTACTTTTCTAGGCAGTATTGGTCATATGTTTCAGATGGGTTATACAAAGAGTTGAGGCAAATCATAAGCGGCTCTTCTTCGGCCAAGATATTAATCAAATTGAAGAGTGGGGCAGACAGCGAGGTTGTTGTTGACAAGATTCGTGGACTAGACATCGACGCCAACTCAGTGTCTTCAGTAACTGAGCAACTCAAACAACGTCAAAGCAACTACATAGTAACAGGTTCTTTGAACATTTTGCGCTTAGGCGTGGTTTTTATTGTAGTCGCAGCCTCTGTGGGAACCGCCCTAGTTACGTTGGTCAGCCTAAGAGAGAGGAAACGAGAGGCTTCAATCATGAGCGTTCGAGGGTTGTCTTTTAAGCAACTGGTTGTTATGCTTCTCACGGAAAACTTGGCGGTTGTCGTGTTCGCTGTACTTCTGGGCGCTGTTGTTGGACTAATAGTTGTGCGTGGAACAATAGCTTCTGCCAACGCCTTCAACATTTTCACTTACACTCCATTGAGCAGACGCATGGTCTTTCCGCCAGACGCGCTTCTAACATTACTGGTGTCTTTTAGTCTTGTGTTTGCCTCAACCATCATACCAGTCATTTTCATGGCGAAAATATACAGTTCAAGATTGGAGAGGACGGTGCGAGAAGTTTGAAAGGAGCAGAAATAATCGTCAAAGACTTGATTAAGGTTTACCGCCTCGGCAAGGTGGAGGTCCAAGCTCTACGTGGACTAAGCATGTCAGTGAAAGAAGGCGAAGTGGTCTCAATAATCGGACCCAGCGGAAGCGGAAAAACCACACTGCTGAATATCGTTGGAGGACTAGACATGGCAACAGCAGGCTCGGTCACAGTGAGCAACATCGAAGTAACAGCGCTTACAACTTCACGACTCATTGACTATAGAAGAAGAACTGTAGGACACATTTTCCAAACCCTAAACCTAATTCCAACATTGACTGCCGCTGAAAACATTGAACTTCCAATGATTGCTATGGGTGTGAGAAGGGGCAAGAGAAGCGAGCGCGTCAAGATGCTTCTCGAAGTCGTAGGCTTAACCCCAAGAGCCACTCACAAACCCGACGAATTAAGCGGCGGAGAACAACAGCGTGTAGCCATGGCAGCGGCGTTAGCCAATGACGCTCCAATAATCTTAGCTGACGAGCCCACAGGTGAATTAGACACGACCAATGCCAAAATTGTGGTCGACTACTTGGTGAAGATAAGCCGCGAACTGGGCAAAACCATTGTGATGGTGACACACGACCCCAACATTGCCAGACAAACAGACAGAATCCTCCGCATCGAAGACGGCACAATAAAGGCTGCGTTGACGCCAGCTCAAATCCTTGAACCAACAGCAGCCGTTTCCTACGTTGACCAACTCAAAGCAAGACTGGCTGACATAGAGGCTCAACTGGAAAAACTCGACAAAGACTTCAGAGATGGCAAGATAGGCGGCGATGAATATGCCGAACAGAGACAGAGACTAAAACAGACTATGACAGGCTTGCAAGACGAGCTTCACCGCATGGGAGTAGTGATATAACTCAAAATAGAAAGACGCGTTCAGTTATGTATGTGCACTCGATTGACCTAGCGCCTCTATTAGGATCCAAATAGGTTTCGATTGGGAACTGATGAAAAGTATATAGGGCTACGTTTCAATGCATGCACTACTGCATTTTACAACGTTTGTCTATTTGTTCGATTTTTTCTTTGTTTTTTGTTCTCTGAGCCAAGTGTCTACGCCTATCTGTCTTATTCTGTTCAGGTTGTCTAACACGTGAGGATAGTGTTTGTCTTTGAACATGATCAGTTTGTCGCACGGATATTCTTCGCATTGGAAGCAGAACCTGCAGCCTTTCTCCCTAGCGCAGTTAAGCATTTTACAGTCGGGGCTCCAATGAACCTCTAGTGGTCCCCAGCAGCCTTCACACTTGATTTCTTCTGGTTTGACCTCTCTACCAGTAGTTTCTGAGACTTTCTCTGCCATGCGTCTCTGTAGTTCTCTGTCACCGTGAGAAGCCGAGTAGATGTCGCATTCGCCGCAGTAGAGCCCGCAGACCGCAGCTAACAGTTTTTCATCTGGTTTCATGTCTGTTTTTCTCCGCTTTGTTGGGGTCTAGATTTTGGTAATGGTTGTATTTAATATAAATCTTCCAGTGGAATGATTTGCACATCTTTATCTTATTTAAAGTCTTAATTACACGAAAACAAGAAGTGAGAGCGGCGTTAAGATGTTCGTTAAGGTGTTCAGTGTAGGAATGACGCAGACAAACTGCTACATTGTGGGCGACACTCAGACGGAAGAAGCTGTTATTATTGACCCTGGATTCGACAGCACCTCAGAAGTCAAGAGCATCCTAAAGGAGATTGAACGCAATGGGTTTAGGGTTAAGTTCATTATCAACACACATGGGCATCAAGACCACACGAGCGGCAACAAAGTAATGAAAGAGGCGACCAAAGCTCCCATTTTAATTCATGAATACGACGCACCATTGCTTCGGAACCCGCCAGCCGACAAAACACTACGTGAAGGAGACATAATCGAGTTGGGTGAAGTCAAACTTCGAGTTTTGCACACTCCGGGTCACAGCAAGGGCAGCATAGCACTATTGAGCGCTGACATCGTGTTCTCAGGCGACACCTTATGGGCTGGAACAATCGGCAGATACGACCTCCCAGGCGGTTCACTCGAAGAAATCATGAATTCATTAAAGAACAAATTCTTAATTTTACCCGACCGCCTCAAAGTTTACCCTGGGCATGGTCCAGCCACAACCATCGGCGAAGAAAGAAGAAGCAATCCATTTTTGCAAGATTTCTTTCATTTGTAAAAAACTGCTGGCGCAACTCATGCCTCAAGGCGTCAATGAAATCAAGTTAGACTTGGCTAAGACTCCGTTCAATTTGGATTACACCCTCAGTTGTGGGCAAGTCTTTCGGTGGGAAAGACATGGCAATTGGTGGCACGGAGTTGCTCGCGAGACTCTTGTGAAAATGCGCCAGACAGGCGAAGCCCTGTGTTTCCAATCATATCCTGAAGAGATTGACTTGACCTTTTTATGGAGCTATTTCCGCTTAGACGACGATTTGCCTCACATCTATTCCAAAATCAGAAAGGACAGATACGTCAAAGAAGCGGTGAAGAGTTTTCACGGCTTACGCCTAATGCGTCAAGACCCGTGGGAGTGCCTAATCTCTTACATCTGCGCCACAAACAAGAACATTCCAGCCATCAAAGACATGATATCTAACATGTGCATGCACTTTGGAAAAAAGATACAGGCTGAAGATGAAGAGTTTTACATGTTTCCTAAGCCTGAGGACCTTGCAGAAGCCAGCCTAAAAGAGTTAAGACTCTGCAAACTCGGACTTCGAGCTGAACGAGTAAAGGCTACGTCTAAACTTGTGAGCAGCGGCGCTTTCGACTCGGAGGCTTTGAAACTCCTACCCTACGAAAAAGCCAAGAAAGAGCTTATGACTCTGCCAGGCGTTGGATCAAAGGTGGCTGACTGCGTCTTGCTATTCTCCCTTGACAAGCTGGAGGCTTTTCCAATTGACGTTTGGATGAAACGCATAATGTTAGAATACTACGCAAATCATTTTGAGCCACTGTTTGTTGAAAAAGCCAAAGCAGAGAAGTCGATTTCGCCGCGAGAATACGAGACCATTAACTTGTTTGGAAGAAAATACTTCGGCGAATACGTGGGCTACGCGCAGGAATACCTGTTTCATTTCAGAAGATGCCAATCGTAACAAAGTTGAATGTCACACATTTGACGCAAGGCTTTTATTGACTCTGTGTTGAAACCAGCATTACAGAAAGGAGTTTGATGCATCAAAATGATGTTAGATACGTTGGTTAAGTGTTTGGGAAAGAGCGTCGCAGACCACGTTGAGATGCGTTATCATCGACGAGAGGCACTAACAATTTCAATAAGAGACGGAAAAATGGACGAATTGAACAAGGGCTTCGTGGAAGGCGTCTGTTCTCGGGCGCTGGTGAAAGGCAGCTGGGGTTTTTCTTCAACCACAAGTCTAGAAGAAAAAGAAATAGTCAAGGCGTTGAAAGACGCAACCTCGTTGGCTAGGGCTTCTAAGCCCAAAAAGAGGAGATTCGCTAATCTCGCAGAGGTCAAGCCTGCAGAAGACAGCTATACAACAAAAATGAAACGAGACCCACGCAAAGCAGACCAAGAAGAACTGGTCCGTTTGGTTAAGGACACAGACGCAAATGTTCGTGGCTTCTCCAAGAGAATAGTTTCAGACAGTGTCGTCTTCGCTGTGATTGATGACGACCTTGCTTTTGCAAGTTCAGAAGGAGCAAGAATCACGCAGAGAATTGTCCGATGCACTGGAAGAGTTATGGCAACTGCTAGAGAGAAGGGAAACCTAACCTCAGCCTACGAATCCATTGGAGAACAGTCTGGACTCGAAGTGTTGGAAAAAACACCTCTAATCGAGATTGGCAAAGTAGCCGCTGAAAGAGCCGACAAACTCGTTTCTGCTCCAGTAGCGCCTGGCGGCGTGTTTCCAGTCATCTTAGAAAACAAGATTGTTGGGCTCTTGGCGCATGAGGCGGTGGGTCACTGCTCTGAGGCTGACCTCGTTTATGGCGGCAGTTTTTTAGCTGGTAAAGTGGGCAAAAAGGTGGCGTCGAATATTGTGACACTGGTTGATGACGGACGTTACAGTGGTGGTTTAGGAACCATGAAATACGACGACGAAGGTGTGCCCACCGAGAAAACGGTTGTCATTGAAAAAGGTGTTGTCAAAGGGTTCTTACATTCGCGAGAAACAGCCCTCGAGTTTAAGGTGCACGCTACAGGAAACGCTAGGGCATGGAATTTCGAGTTTGACCCCATCATCAGAATGAGAAACACATACATCGAGACAGGCGACCAATCGATTGAAGAACTCGCCGAAGGAATAAAGGAAGGTTACTTTCTCAAGGGCGGTTTAGGCGGCCAAGCAGACTTCACAGGCGAGTTCATGTTTGGCACTCAAGAGGCAGTGAAAATCAAAAACGGACGCCTAGGAGAATCGCTACGCGGAGTAACAATAAGCGGAAACGCCTTTGAAGTCCTCAAAAATGTCAACGCCATTGGCAAGGATTTCATAATGCGTGCAGGAATGTGCGGCAAAGAACAAATCAACTATGTGGGAATGGGAGGACCAAGTCTTAGAACAAAAGTCATGCTAGGAGGCGTTACAAAGTGAGCTTGCAAGCTTCAACCCCATTAGCCGTCAAAACATGTGAGAAACTTGGAGCAGACGAGGCTGAAGCATACGCACAAAGAACACGCACTGTAGAGGTGGTGTTAGAGCGAGCCGAGATCCAGAGTGAACGTGTCAAAGTCCAGCAGGGAATTGGCATACGGCTAGTCAAGAAAAAAGGATTGGGCTTCGCTTTCTCATCCGACCTCTCAAAGGCAAGCGTGGAGACGACTTGTCGCAACGCCCTGAGTCTCGCGAGAACAGCCATTCCAAATCCAGATTGGGTCTCATTTCCAGCAGCAGAGAAACTTCCAAAGACGCCGACTGGAACGTTCGACGAAAGCGTGGCGGCTCTAAGTGGCAACGATGTATTAAAGCTTGCAATGCGCGCCTTCGATGCAGCCAAAAAACAAGACAAACGCGCCGAAATAGACGATGGGAAATTCTCTGCCATCGCTTCGGAGATTGCAGTTTCGAACTCACATGGAATCGAAGCAACGCAGAAGGGCACACTTTTGGAAGGCTTCCTCGTTTGCATCGCCAAAGAGAAGGGCGAGGTTTCAAGCATGGCTTTTGAATACGACATCTCGCGTTCTATGAAGTTCTCGCCAGAAAGTATAGGCAAGTCTGCGGCTGAAAAGGCGGCGGCGTCTCTGAGACCAAAGACAACCGAGTCGTTTGTTGGGCAGCTTGTTCTGGACGCTGACACAGCCTCTACTATCTTGCTCTATCCCTTGCTGAGCAGTGTAAACGCCGACAACGTGCAGAGACGTCGAAGCCTTTGGGCAGACAAACTCGGCGAGAAAGTTGCTGTTCCACCTTTGAATGTAACGGACGACGGCTTGCTTTCCAATGGGATAGGGTCATCTATCTTTGACGCAGAAGGGGTTCCGCGTCAAAAAACTCCGGTTCTAACTAAGGGCGTGTTGAAGGGCTTTTTACACAATTCCTTTACAGCAAACAAGGAGAAACGAAAATCATCGGGCAACGCCAGCAGAGAAAATTACAACACTCTTCCAGTTGTGTTTGCCTCTAACTTAATTGTTGAGCCTGGAAAGAAGAAACTAGACGAAATCGTTTCTTTGGTAGACAAGGGAATAATCATGCGACGCTTCAGCGGCAACGTGCGAACAGACAGCGGTGAATTCTCGGGAATAGCAAAACAAGCAGGTTACATTGAGAAAGGAGAGATAAAGTATCCCTTGAAAGAAACAATGATTTCGGGCAACGCCTTCAACGCCCTAATGAACATAGTAGCAATTGGAAGAGAAACCCGCCCAACGTTCATGAACAGTTACGTGCCGCCTATCCTAATCGACAAAGTAAACATAGTGTCAAAATAGAGGAGAATTATCCCTTTCAAAGGTATAGTCGCACTAGTGGAAACTCTGGGTTTTTCTTATCTTTAATGATGAACCCGTTTTTGATGTAGAACTCTAAGGGACCAGAAGGATTGTCAGAGTTGCCTCTTCTGGCAAAGGTTTCAACAACCTTAAACCCTCGCAATTTAAGGTCGTCAACGATGGATTTGAGCAGCGCTTTGCCCAACCCTTGCCCCCTCAGTGTCTTGTCAGCTATGTAAAGGCATGAGAGGAAGACGACGCCTTCTTCCAATTTGCCAACGGGTTGAGACTCGTAATGGCTAACGTTGGGAAGTCGCTCCGGGGGCGCAAACTGGGCATAGGCCACAGGCTTGCCCTTATGATAAACTATCTTGCCGCAGGTTCCAAACTCGTTCAAGGTTTGAACAAACCACTCTCGCTTTTTTTGTTCAAGTTCTGATTTTTTCTGCGCCTCAGCTTTCTCTGCCTTCACCTTGTCAAACTCTTGCGGAAACTCCCAGTAGACGCAGTCCCTGCAAGACTCTGGAATATCGGCTAAGTTTGTCTGTGTGATGTCTACAATCTCAACTTCGATTTCTTCCAAACTCGTAACCCTCTGTGAAAGATGAATAACTCGTTTCTATTCCTTAAAGTTTATCTGTCATCACAGTCACCGCGTAGACATTGTCATCCATCAATTCGAGTCCGTCTCTCTCGGCGCGCATGAAAGCATCATAAAACGCTTTGGGAGTAATCTCAAACCGTGTGGCAGAATTCAGATCGTTCTGCACTGCAACAACTCTCTTTACGAGGGCTTCACTCCGAGTCAACCTGCCAAAAAGGATGGCGCAAGCCTCAACCGGACGCACCCTTCTGGCTTCTTCTCTCAAAAACTGCAGGTGCCGCGTTTTTAATCTCAGAATCATTCTTGTGCTGGGCCTCGTTCTGGCATTCCTGGAAGCCTTTGCACCATGTTGCGCAGTTCTTTTCTCAGCGTGCTGGGGTACTTGTAGGGTTCTTTAATGCTAATGAACGTCAGAGCACCCAAGGCTCGTCCAACCGCTGACAAGGCGTAGACAAGTTGTAATCCTAACAAAAGCCCGAAGACGCCTACGAGGTAGTTGGCTAAGTATCCGCCCGTGAGCGAACCTGCGAAATAAACAGTTCCTACGACCAAGTTGTAGAAGGCTGTGAAAGTTCCTCTAGACTCTTCATGAGTCACATCCAACAGATAAGACACTATGGCGACGTCTCCGAAGGCAAAGATAACACCAAAGATGACACTGGCTACATACAGATGACTAATATTCGTCGCCAGAGCATAGAAGGTTGGAACAAGAATCAAACCCAATCGGTCTGCTATGATCAATTCTCTTCTCCCAACCCGGTCGACTAGCTTTCCTCCCCAAGGTTGTAAGGTTATTGTAACAGCGCCTTGAATCACGGATATCAGAGCAACCTCAAGCATAGAAGCGTTCAAAACCTTTACAGTGGTCATTGAAAACAGTGGCCAACTAATCGACATAAAAAAACCAAAGATGGAGCTGGCAACAGTGAATCGCACAAAGTTAGGATTGCTTCGCACTTGTTTGGCAACGTCGCGAATGCTAAAGATGGAACTACTAGATAGGCTATTAGAATTGGGATTAGGCTTTTCGTGAACAAGAATCATCACAAGAGAAGACACGACTCCGCAAAAGACAGCAATAAGAAGTGGAACCAAAAACATCTGTTGCAGTGTTCCCTTTACCATGACCATAAGATATCCTGATGCAAGTGTTGCTAACAGGCTTCCTATTGCTGCTGAGCGGTTGATGGTGGCTGTGGTTATGCCTCTCTTTGAGGAGTGCACGATTTCTCCCATCAAGGCGGTCCATGCTGGTGCAGCCATTGACCCTAGGACTAGCTGGATGGCTAAAACAGCGATTAACTGTGTGGCAGAGGTCACGAACATTATGGGAATCCAGAGGGCAGCGGTTATGAGACCTCCCATTAATATGAATGGGATTCTTTTACCTATTTTGTCACTGAGCTTTCCCCAAGGAATCTGCATCATGTTTGGCGCCAGATTAGAGACAGATTGAAACCACCCCATTTCAGACGGAGCCGCGCCTAACTTCACGGCGTAAACACTCAAGAAGGGGTTCACTGTGCCAGAGCCGAAAGAGTTCACAACTGACCTAACGTAAAGTGGCTTCAAATTGTTGTTCGAAGGCTTCTCTGCTGATTGATTTTGACCCTGGCTCATCACTTAACCCAAACTAACATGTAGAATTAAAATGGAAAAGTTGAGCCGTGCTTAAAAGCAAATCGATTACATTGGTCTACTTTTTGCAATAGAATTAGACGGAAGGCTTTAGCTTTGTCAGAACTTCAGGGTTTAAATCTTCTTCACCTATCTTGAACGTGTCTGGCTCTTCAATTTTCAGAATGACGTGCAAGGCTTCAGCGTCCAAGTCGTGCACGAGTTTGAGGAGTTCTCTTCGAGCAGATTCCAGGTGACACTGCAACGCCGATTTATTTCTGTAGAGTGTTCCCGCCAGAGGACATATTTTCTCTGTTTTCAAAAACCATTCTATTTTTCCCGTTTTTAGATTAATGTCGAAGGTGATAGGTCCAGCAACGCAGGTTTCGGGCTTAACTGGATGAATTTGGCATTTTTTCGTGTCTTTGTCTAAGAAGACACATTGGTTGCTCTCGGTTTCTCTCGGAAACGTGTACAGTTTCTTTTCTTCAAAGGTGTTCTCAATCACTAAAGCTGTGGTTTTCAAGTAGTTTTCGATTATCGCCTTTCGCTTGGATGTGATAGGTGGTCGTGCTCCAAAACAACAAATTCCCCGACAGCCTTCGCAGACGTTAAAAAAGTTGGCTTGTCTAGGTTTTTCACCCACTTGCTCTGACGTTATTTTGGTCCTCCTTCAAATTTGTCAGATTGCAAAGAGTAAACATGCTCTCTTATGAATAAACTCTGTTCCTTTCGAGACTGCTTGCTAAAGAGGAGTAGACCGTGAAGATTGCATCTTCCAAATCCGTTCTCAGAACTCTTTTTGTCACTTCTTTTAGGATTAGGTCTGAGAGATTGCCTTCTTCGATTCGTTGTTTGATGATTTTTAAGTATTTTTTCTCTTCTGAAGAAGCGTTTTCCTCAGCGATTCTGTGTAGATAACGGCAGAGTTGTCGAGCGGTTGAACCCTTCGGATGTTGCACCAAAGCGTCTAAGCCGTCTCTTATGACAGCGTGAAGATTGTTCACTAAGACATTGTGGGGTAGATGCTCAAAATCTGCTCTGTGTTGAAGGATTCCTCTGAGCGTGGCTCTGATGAAGCAGCTTAGGGCTACGTCTGATTTGACACATTCTTGTTCGTCCATTATTCGAATCTCAACCGCTCTTCTGTCGAATCTTATGATGGCGCCTCTTGAGTTGAGCCACTCCTTGTTGAGCAAGCATCTTGGAGCGTTAACTTTTGCCAAGTCCTGTGAATACTGCCGAATCGTTGTCTTCTCGTACTCTTCAAACGAACTCACGTATTCGGGTATGATGTCGCCTGTGATTGAGGGGACCTCAGCCTGATTGACCAAATAAAAATGCAGTCGATTGTCCACATAGTCCCCAATCTTGGATTCATAGATGGGTGAGGAAGCCGCGATTGCTGGTAGATAAGGCAGAAGGTTTGCCAAGGCGTTGTACAATCTCACGGCTGCGCGCTCGTTATTGAACGGTAGGTTGAGTTGAAAACTCTGTATGTTGAGCCAACCGTGCTGATTAAGGTTGAATATTCTGCTGAGTGCCTCGTAGATTTGGCGGTCCCTATGCGACCAAACCCTGACCTTGTCCAACAACAGTGAAGGGTGCATTCCCAAGCCGAGCAGACGCGCCCCATAGCGCCTTTCCAAAAAGTCGAGAATTCTCAGCACAGCGTTGTGCATGGTCTCTTCAAACACTTCGGGCGAGTAAAAGGGCTCATTCGCCTTAAACTCAGCCACGTGCGCCTGCAACTCCTTCCCAAACGAGAACCCGCCCAAATCCACGTTGTTCACTATGCGCCCGTGAACTTCCTTGATGACCTTATCAACAATGGGTAGAGGCTGTAATTTTTCGTCGACAACAGAGAACTCGTGTTCAGGGCCGAGGACTTGGAGCGTCCTATACATAAAGGGATTCTGAACCTACCAGTTAAAACTGTAACCAAAGAATAAACAAATAAGCCTTTTGCACACCTCGGAAAGCAGATATTTGGTGTTTAAAAAGAGGGGTCTTTGGATGTTTGTGATTTAGTGGGAAGGTCACCGTTTCATACACAACATTTGTTGTCTTTGAAATGCGTAGGTCAATGTGTGCCTGATGCGGCGATGATGCAAAAGCGGAATAAATTGTCTACTGGAAAATTTAAGGGGGCAACCAGCAATGTGCCACATGTCACAATGAAGTCTAATTTCTGTCCTTAACTTCTCGCTTAGCTTATTAGAAATTTAAACCCTAATAATAAGATTAGAAGAGGAACAAGTAGAGAACAAGTCAGAATACCTAAGATAGCTGCATTTGTCATTAAGGAAATATCAGAAGAGGATATTAAAAATTCCAGCAAATTTCCTAAGGACAGCATGTAAACCACAAAGGATGTTAAAAGCATTATTCCAAATAATCTTTTGAGCTTCACTTTTACTTCTCTTGGTTAGCGCGCGCTTAATGTTTTGGAATATCTTGGTTTTCATCTTGGGAGATTATGGGAAGATTCCCCTTTCATAGACGACATCTATTGCCTTTGAAATGGCAAAAACGAACGCAGCGCTTCTCATGTCAAGGTTATAGTTTTTAGCGGTCTCCACAATGTTGTTATAAGCAGTGGCCATTTTCTTCTGAAGTTTTTCTTTAACTTGAGTTAGTTCCCAGCTTTCACCGGCTTTGTTTTGAAGCCATTCGAAGTAGCTTACAGTGACCCCGCCAGTGTTCGCAAGTATATCGGGCAATACGAAGACTTTTTTATCGCCCAAAATTTCGTCAGCAAAATTTGTGGTAGGTCCGTTTGCGAGCTCGAGAATCACTTCAGCCTCCATGTCCTTTGCGATGTTGCCTAAAATCTGTGTTTCTTTCGCAGCGGGAACTAAAATGTCGCAGAGGCTTGTCAACAGTTTTTCTTGCGTTAGATGTTGAAGCCCATCGAATCCAACCACGGATTGTTCAGGGCTTGCGTTTTTGTAGGCCATGACTTCCTTTGGGTTCAGTCCATCTTGAGTGTAAATTCCTCCTTTTGAGTCACAGATTCCCACAATTCTACATCCGTAATCTTCGTGCAGAATGTTTGCGATGTTGTATCCAACATTTCCATATCCTTGAACAACGACAGCTGCCTCCTTCAGGGAACTCAATCCTTCGATGTGCCTTTGCTTAACAGCCTCTTCCAGAACATAGGCCCCTCCCTGCGCCGTTGCTTCTTTCCTACCTTTGGAGCCGCCTAAGTTTAGCGGCTTTCCAGTTACAACTGCAGACGCGTATGGAGTTTGTGGGTTGAACATTTTATAAGTATCAAAAATAATGCCCATCTCTCTTTCGCTAGTACCCACATCTGGTGCGGGAACATCGGAATCAGGGCCTATCACTGGCAAGATTTCGTACGCATACCTTCTTGTCAGTCTGTCAAGCTCGCCACGTGACATTTTTTTCGGATTACAACAAACGCCTCCCTTTGATCCAGCATAAGGGAGACCAACAACTTGGCATTTCAGTGTCATGTCAAAGGCGAGTGCAGTTATCAAGTCCAAGTCTACTTCTGGAGAGTATCTTATGCCTCCTTTAGTGGGTTCGTATAATCTGCTGTGCTGCACCCTGTATCCAGTAAACATTTCTATTGAACCGTCATCCATCTGCACTGGAAATCTTACGCTTAATTGTCGGAACGGTTGTTCTAAGAACTTGATAACTCCTTTTTCGATGGGTCGTATTTCTGCGTTAATAAACCGTACTGCCTTTTCAAATTCGAGCTTAGTTCTCTTCAGAAAGTCGAGCTCTTCTCTGGTTTCACTAGTCTGGCTAGAACTTATCAAGAGCGGCTACCCTCTGCTAACTTTTCTTATACCTTTGAAGCTCAGCGGAAATTTTTCTTCCGAAACTTCGTCTGCAAACCTTATTTCATACACGTCCTTCGAACCGCACTTTTGACATTCTCTGGCTTTCATCCTGCATGTCTCGCATGTTTCTGATTCCATACCGATACGAAGGCACAGATCTTCCTTTCCATCTTTCTGCCCGATAACCAACCCAACGAGTTCAATCCAGGTGATTCCACAGGTTGCGCAGGCAAATCTCTTTTTTGTCAACTCTTCCGTTGAATTTCTGTTTTCGATTTCTTGGAGTATCTCTTTTAGTTTCATCTTACTTCTCCCAACATTTTAAGTACTATTCGATATATTTATGCATTTTGTTAGATTTTGATCTTTAGAATCGGACATTTTAAGCAATTTCTAGAAATAATACAAGAAATGCCGAGACCGAGCCAACCATGTCTAAATTTAACTCGACATTATAAGATTTTGAGGAAAAAATGATATAATTTAAAAGCTTTGAGCACATATTTTCCGAATGAAGAGGACGTAAACATGCCTTCCAAAGTGAAAATCGACGAGATCGATGTAAGCATTATAAGGGCTCTACAGAAAGACGCTCGCACCAACTTTGCAGACATTGCAAGAGACTGCGCTGTGTCAGTGGACACAATAAGCAAACGGTTCAAGAGAATGATGAGAGCTGGCGTTGCTAGAGGGACAACAATATTGTTAAACCCTAAAAGTTTTGGTTATGATTGTGTTGCGAGCTTTGGAATTCGCGTCGATTATCCTCACGTGGAAGAAGTCGTTAATTTTGTCGAAAAGATACCAGAAGTAGTTTTCTGCACTCCATCTATGGGCACACACAACATATTCGCTATAGCGGTTCTAAAAAATGTTGGTAGACTTGGACAAGTGAAAGAGTCAATAAAAGGACACCCAATGGTTAGAGAGGTAACAGCCAGCATATGGGTTGATGAAATATTGCTTTGTCCGGAAAATTTCGAATTCGAACACCTCAAAAAGAAGTGACAGAAAAATGGATGAAACAGACCTAGCCATAATCGATAAATTCACAGAAGACGCTCGCATGTCTTTCAGAAAAATTGCAGAAGAACTCGGTGTATCACCCGACACTGTAATTAACAGATATGCAGCACTGCAAAAAGAGGGTGTAATCCGAGGATCTACAATTGTTATCAATCCTAAAAAAATCGGTTATCAAGCAATGGCTGTTTTCATGATTGACACTTCACCCGCACACATCTTGGCAACAGAGGCTACTCCCCCTGATTCTTCGCTGATCTTGGATAAACTGATTCAGATGCCAAACATAATCGTGGCTACAAAAACTGTTGGAGACCACGACTTGCTGGCAATCAGTGTAGCCATAGACTTTGAACATTTAATTCAAGTGAGAAACGACATCGAAAAAATACCTGGAGTCAAAGACATGCAAGTATCCTTCTGGGTTGAAAAAACAGAACTTTGTCCAAAATACTTTGTAGTCTGAGCCA
>Ga0315312_1000375_pt1 | contig 58489 bp, 55 predicted proteins | sample TDP7_MG_FD_203629 | JGI IMG/M metagenome (GOLD analysis project Ga0315312, IMG submission 203629) | Freshwater sediment microbial communities from Lake Towuti, South Sulawesi, Indonesia - TDP7 | ecosystem: Environmental > Aquatic > Freshwater > Lake > Sediment | place: Indonesia: South Sulawesi... | reverse complement strand
AACTACCCTAATGCTCAGCCTTACCTCCTTTCTAGCTGAAGACCCTCTTCTCTTTCTTCCCAGTCATCCATTGTGCCCCGGTTCTCATATCTCATTCCCTACTTTTCATAAAACTTTTGACAATATCCATTCTGCTTAAGATTGATTTACAAAAATTCTTACGTCCACTGCTGATGAGCCCTTTTCATGCACAATCAAGGGATTGATATCCAGCTCACTAATTTCTGGATTATCTGTTGATATCCTTGAAATCTTGAGCAAAACATCAACTATGGAGTCAATATCTGCGGAAGGCTCCCCCCTTATTCCCTCCAAGATTGGATACCCTTTAATTTCTTTCACCATATCAACTGCGTCTGAGCTCTTTAGGGGTGCTATTCTAAATGCGACATCTTTCAGTACCTCAACGAAAATACCGCCAAGACCAAACATAATAACCGGCCCAAGTTGAGGATCTCTCGTCATGCCAACTATCACTTCTTTACCCTTAGGGATTAGAGGAGAGATCATGATACCGTTTATTTTTGCTTTGTTATTATGATGTCTTACGTTTGAGAGTATTTCATTAAAACTTTCTTCTATATTTCTTTCTCCCGTCACACCAAGTTTCACACCGCCAACGTCTGATTTGTGAGTAATATCAGGAGACACTACTTTCATTGCCACAGGGCCGGTAAAATCTTTTGAAAAGGCAATAGCCTCTTTCATATTTGTTGCTACCTTAAATGGAGGGGAGGATATTCCATAGGCCTCTAGTATCTGCTTGGCCTCTGTCTCTAGCAGGGTAGATCGGTGCTCCTTCCTGGCGTGTGTCATGACTTCACGCACAGCCTTTTTGTCAACAATAATACTTGCTGGTACTTCCTTTGATCTTTGATTTAATTTATTTCGATAAGAGGAATACTTCCACAAATACGCCATGCATGAGGCAGTGATCTCAACGGATTCGTTTGCGGGAATCCCTAGTTTTCTCAATGTATACAATGATGGAATGTCCTCTGCAGCGTAGATGGTTTGCACAAGAACTGGTTTGTGATACGTTCTCACCAATTCTCCAAGGGCCTTGGCTGAGTTCTCATAAGAATTCTCTGGTGTTTCATAATCTCGCCTGTAGCCTCCAAAAACGCCGTATATAATCACACCGCCTATGGCGGGATCTTGAAGGCAGATTTCTGTGCACCTTTCATACACAGAGAGATTCTCATCTGATGCACCTGCAAAATCAATTGGGTTCCTATATGCGGATCGCGGCAATAATACCTCTTTTAGTTTTTCCTGCGTGTGAGTTGAGAATACCGGCACTTGTAATCCAAATCTCTCACATGCGTCTGCAGAGGTGGTTGCATGTCCCCCGCCTCCACCAATAAGGGCTATATTATTCGTAGTCGGCAAAGGGCACTTATCAAAGGCCTCGATCACCTCTAATAATTCATCCACATTATAAACCCTACTAACCCCATACTGCCTAAAGGCAGCATCGTAAATCTTGTCTTCCCCGGCTATAGATCCTGTGTGTGATCTTGCGGATCTGGAACCTGCCTTAGTTTGACCCGCTTTATACACAATGATTGGCTTGTCTTTTATTGTGCGCGAGATTGCGTCTAGGGTCTTCTCTCCATCCCTGATACCTTCTACATACAGAGCAATTAACTTTGTGTCGGGATCATTTCTCAAAAACTCGATATACTCATAAAACTGTATGTCTAATTGGTTGCCAATGCTCAAAAAGTAGCTAAAACCTAACTTTTTCTTAGCAGCTAAATCAAGCAGTGCCATCCCCAAATTGCCACTCTGGGATACAAAGGCAATTGATCCTTTCCTAATTCTATAGGATTGCGTGAGATTCAGATTTGAGGGGTTGCAAATTAACCCCATGCAGTTAGGGCCGATTATTCTCGTTCCCTTTCCGTTTCCTGCAATCTGTAAGATATTCTTCTCTCTACGGGCACCTTCCTCATCAACCTCACCGAAACCGGCTGTATAAATCACGACACCCTTTACTCCTTTTTTTGCACAATCTTTTACAACATTTTCTATAGTATTGAGGGGTAACGGCGTTACAGCAAGGTCAATTTCATCTTCTATCTCAGCAATCGACCTGTAGACCTTTCTTCCAAATAGCTCACCTCCCTTAGGATTTATAAAATATACTTCTCCCGTAAATCCGCCTTCAATGATATTTTGAGCCATACGGTATCCCGCTTTCTTTTTATCCATTGAGGCCCCGATCACCGCAACCGATTTTGGTCTAAGTATTGTGTCCAAGTCATTTTTCATATTCCCGTTTGACTCCTCTTCCTTAACCTGACATTGTCACATTTGAAAAAATAAACGAATTTTTCAAGCACATACAGGTTTAAAAAGAAAATTTTGACTTAAAAATCTCTTCCTTCAAGATGCCCAATCAAGGCTTTTTTGAATTCACTATCTCTCTTATATTTATGGCAGTGCATTAATCCCTTTCACATTGAATCCGTGCTCTGTTAGCTTTAAGGCCGCATCCCTCATATCCCTCACATTTAGTGTAAAGAGCACCCAATACGTTGAGAGGCGACTCTTTTCGACAACATGGACTCCGAGACCCTCAATGATCTTTTCTGCTTCTTCAGCGGATCTTGAGGAGTCGGTCATCTTAATGAGAAGCTGAGCATGTGTTTTATCCGCTTTAACTTCATGGCTCAGTTCCTCCAACGTCTCTTCGTAAAACATGACTTCGAGCCCCAAGACGTTTTAAGCAGTAGAGAGTTCATTCAGGCTTTCTTCAATGATAGAAAGGCCTCTTTCGAGTTGCTCATCCGTAATCACCAAAGGCATCAGTGGCCTGATGATATTGGAGTAAGTGCCAGCCGAAATCATCAATAACCCTTTCTCCCTGCAACGATTCACCAGTTCCTTCGTAAAGGCAGTTGCTGGCTCCTTCGTCTTCCGATCCACCACCAACTCCATTCCAACCATTGCGCCTAAACCCCTGACATCGCCAACCATAGAGTAGTCTTCTTGTAATTCCTTGAACTTTTCTAAGACCCTTTTTCCAATTTTCTCAGCTCTCGATAGGAGATCCTTTTTCTCAAACTGGTCTAGTACAGCAAGGGCTGCTCGACAGGCAACCGGATTTCCTGCGAAAGTTCCACCCAAACCTCCCACTTGAGGATGATCTATGAGGTCCGCCCTTCCTGTGATCGCACTTAGCGGAAGTCCTCCTGCAATGGATTTCGCCATGACCAAAATGTCCGGCTCCACTTCATAATGTTCCATGGCAAACATTTTTGCGGTCCGACCGAAACCGGTTTGGACCTCATCGGCAATGAAAACGATTTCATTGTCCTTGCAGATGTTATAAAGAACCTTGAAATACTCCTTTGGAGGAACGACAAATCCTCCTTCGCCCAATACAGGTTCTACAATCAAAGCGGCTACCTGCTCGGCGGAGATGTGAGTATTGAAGAAGTCCCTCAGAAAATAGGCGCAATGGATTTCGCAGGAGGGGTACTCAAGGCCAAAGGCACAACGATAACAGTAAGCATAAGGTATCCGGTAGATTTCCGGAGCATAAGGAGCGAACCCGAACTTATAGGGTTTCATCTTGCTGGTGAGACTTAGAGCCAGAAGAGTCCGACCATGAAAGGCATCCTCAAAGGCAATGGTGGCTGTCCGGCTTGTGGCATGGCGGGCAATTTTAACGGCATTTTCTACAGCTTCCGCTCCACTGTTTGCAAACATGGTCTTCTTTGGAAAGTTTCCAGGGGTGATGTGATTCAGTTTCTTAGCCAATTCCACATAGGGCTCGTACATCACCACATGAAAGCAGGTATGAATATACTTCTGAATTTGATCCTGAACAGCCTTTAATACCCCCTCATCACAATGGCCGATATTGGCCACGCCGATGCCGCCAGCAAAATCGATATACTCTTTTCCCTCAACATCGGTAACAAGTGCTCCCTTTGCCTTTTCAACAAAAATGGGATGGACATTGAATGGCCCTTGGGGAATGTGCCGGTTTCTCTCGGAAAGCAAAGATTGGTTCGTCTTCATTCTATACACTTTTCTATATATAAAGTGGCATTACATTTTTTATACCAAATCTTTTTTCCGATTTTGTTCTATTAGTAACCAGTTGATTTTAAAAATATAATTGAGTTTACTGATGGTGGATTGGATAAAGAAGAGGGGAGATATTCTTGATGCAATATTGCATATGTTTGTTATCTGTTTGAGATAAATTTAAAAATTAACAATTAATTCAATATATTATTTTTATGCAAAATACAATTTATTTATGCAATATTACATCATTTGGCGAAATTCTATATTTTTTTATCTTTCTTGAGATAGTTGCTTGATCAACCTTTAGGATTTTTGCCGCTTCCTGTTGAGAGCCATGTTTCTTAATCGTTCTTTGAATAATATGGCTCTCACATCTTTCTAAAGCATCTTTTAGTGAAATCCCCTCAAACAAGAAAGAATCAGATATATCTTTGGCCCTGGAATCTATGATTGCATTTGGAAGATCTTTGGTTTCAATTCGTTCTTTTTCTGTTACCACCACAAGCCTTTCAATAATGTTAGCTAGCTCGCGTATATTTCCTAGAAAATCGTATTTGCAAAGAGCCTCAATCACTTCTGGTGAAAGAACCTTTTTCCTTTGATAGGTTTTATTGAATTTTTCAAGAAAATGGTAGACGAGCGGGAGAATATCATCTCGCCTTTCCCTTAATGGTGGAATGTAAATTGGCACAACGTTGAGCCGATAATAAAGGTCTTCTCGGAATTTTTTAGAGGCTACCATCTCTTCGATATTCTTGTTCGTTGCAGCAATCACCCTTCCATCAATTTCTTTGGCTTCTGTTCCTCCAACGCGGATAATTTCATGATCCTCTAAAAACCGGAGGAGTTTTGATTGGGAACTCAGAGGAATCTCACCAATCTCGTCGAGAAAGAGGGTTCCTCTGTTGGCCAGTTCAAAAAATCCAGGTTTCCCCTCAGTTCTGGCTCCAGTAAAAGCTCCTTTTTCATATCCAAATAATTCTGATTCAATGAGGGTATCTGGAATCCCGGCACAATCAACCCGTATAAAGGGCCCATTTTTTCGTTCTGAATGTTTATGAATCAGTTTTGCAATCATCCCCTTCCCGACGCCAGATTCCCCAAGTAGAAGGACGGTCGAATCCACCTTAGCAACCCTCAGGGCCACCTCAACGATACTTTCCATCTCTTTGCTTCGGAAGATAATATTTGAAAGATCAATCCCTTTCATCTCTAACTCGGACAGCTTTGAGATATATTCCTTGGCCAAAGCCTGGGTCTCCTGAAGCTGGCTTCTCAGATGGTCTAACTCTGATATATCACGATCGTTTGTTACGACAAAGGTGATTTCTCCTTTCTCATTAAAAATTGGATTGCCCGTCACCAGAATCCTCTTTCCTCCTTTAATTTGCTGGATCATGGTGACTGAAGTTCTTCTCTTCAAAACCTCAAAAGTGACCGATTTATCGAACAGACCTTGCGCAACCAACTCCTTCATATTTTTCCCGATCACCTCCTCAGCCTTCACTCCATTGATCCTCTCAGAGGCTTTATTCACCCTTATCACCTTTCCTTCGTGATCGCAGATCCAAAGGCCATCGTAGGAGGAGTCAATAATGGTATCGAGCCAATTTTTCATGTTTTTAAAGAGATCTAATTCTTTTGAAATGTTTTCAATTTCAGAAATATCCTGGAAGGCACTCACGACTCCTGAGATTTTTCCATTGTTGATAATGGGATTGATATTGGAGATGAGGGTTACGTCTTCTCCTTTAAGTTTCTCCCCATAAGAGGGCTTTCCTGTCTTCAGACACTCAAGTAATTTTCGGCCTGTATGAGGCAGGACATCGAGGATATAGCGGTCAAGGGCATCGTGGGCAGGGATGGTAAAGATCCTTTCTGCAGTCTTGTTGAAATAAGTGATGACACCATCCCCATCAATGGCCACAATACCGTTGTAAATGGAATTGAGTATCAATTGGGTATCGAACATTCTTGGATTTTCCATTTTAAGCCTCCCGGTTGACCCAATTATATACAAAATTTCCTTTCATTTCAAAAAAGGAAGTGCAAGGAATAAGTTAGCTAATGCGAGCGCAATAAATGGAGTGTCATTGCAAGGAGTGAGACGACGAAGCACTCTGCTTTAACATGTGAGATTACCGCGCTCCCGTCGGTCCCCACAATGACAGCGTGAGGTATTTAATAGGTTTGTATTAAGCAGCAAGGTTACTCAACATCGCACCAATCGACAATGAAGGCTGCCAGAACTTTGGTGGTTTGAAGGGGATCTCTTATCTACCCAGGTAGGCCTTCTTCACATATTCGTTGTCCAAGAGGTCGGATGCTTTTCCCTCTATGGAGATCTTCCCGGTCTCCATGACATAGGCACGGTGGGCAGTGCGGAGGGCGAGATAGGCATTCTGCTCTACTAAGAGGATGGTTTTTCCCTGTCTATTGATCTCCCCGATGACCTCGTATATTTCATCGACCAATTTGGGGGCAAGACCGAGGGAGGGTTCATCTCTTCTTATTTTAAATTTACATCATTCGCGGAACAGCGACCTTTCGCAAAGTCCTTCAAAGTTCGTAAATGAAATAAGAATTTTCGCATGGATTCCCTTTAGCTGCATGTAAAATACCTCTCTCAGGTTCAAAGATCACAGATAAAATCGTCTTCATCGCTTTTGGCGTATTGTCGGAATGGCGGCAAATAGAGAAGGGATGGTTCAGATGGTCAGAGAGAAATACCTTGAGATCGTGGGGAGTTATTTTTCTCAAATTTTCACGGAGGAGTTCCTCCATTCTCCTTAATCGGATAGGTGAGTCAGGAAAATCCTTAAGGAGTAAATCCGTAGGCGCAAACTTAGGTGTAAGGAAATGGTTCGTATGGACGAGGAACCCTTCTGTTGAATCGATTATTTCAAAATCATCCGGGGTCGTTTCCAAATCAACTATGTCTTCTTTGGCATCCGCAATCATAAAGTTCCGAGCGGAGGATCTTTGTGTCCCCCTCACAACTTCTAAACAGTCTCTATCTCTTCCTTTCCCAAGAAATGTCCGAATAAGGAAATATGGGGGAATTCCCACTTGATTTCCCGGCGTGAGCAATAGATTAAGCCCGACAGATAAGCCTTCCGAATTAATCCCCAAATATCCTACGTTTCCCGGGTAAGTGAAGATGAGCGCCGAAGGTCCATGGTTTGGAATAATTTTGAGAAATACCCCCAGCCCCTCCAATGCAGGGTCCCAATCTAAATTCTGGCCCGAGATCACTTGACCTTCTCGGGTTACAGAGCCCGAAAGAGCGTAAGTGGTGCAACCTACTCCACGAAACATCAATTCCGCCCTTATGTGGAGAAAGATGATTTCTTCAATGGAGACCCCACTCCCATCCGCAATCCCTTGTAGTTCTTCTGCGAGGGATGAACTAAATGCTTGAATGGGCTGGAGATAGAGTCTGCTCAATTGTTTCACTTCTTCAAGCGTGATTGGAGTGTAGGCACTGGTGAAACGAACCCCTTTTTGCGCAAAATCCTTTATCTGGGTCGAAAGGGCTCTCCCATGCTGAAGACCGATCTCATATGAGGAACCTTTGAGATAGATCAACGGAAACGGTTGAAACCTTTCCACATCGAGCCTCCCTAAAAGTGATTGATAGGATGAGGAGACATTTTAGCCCTTCTCCTGCTCAGGGAGAATTTTACGAATCAATCCGTGGGGTACGAAGAGGATGATGATGACTAAAAGAATTCCATAAATTATAAACCGATATTCCCCAAAAGCACGAAGATATTCAAGCCCAATTGTAAGGATGAAGGCACCAGCAATGGGGCCGGTGAAGGTTCCCAACCCGCCGATGAGGGTGATGGCCACGATCTCTACCATAATTCCCACACTGAAGATTGAAGTCGGGGTTAGAATGACAATATAATGGGCGTAGAACGCGCCCACCAAACCAGCGAAGAAGGAACTGATTAGAAAAGCGATGAGCTTGTATCGGGTGATTGGAACCCCTAAGCTCTCGGCAGCATCTTGGGATTCCCGGATAGCTTTCAACGCGAGTCCCGTAGGTGAATGAATCTGCCTATAGAGGACTATCACTGTTATAAAGAAAATTATGAGGATTAAGTAATAGTAGGGGATACGGCTCACGCCGGAGAAGTCAACGATCAAAGAACCGATCTGAAAGCTAGGTAGAGTTGGGATTCCCCATAAACCTAATTCCCCGCGTGTGAGGCCCACTAAGTTCATACAGGTAATCCTAGCGATTTCGGAAAAGCCAAGTGTGGTGAGTGCAACGTAAGGGGCGGCTCGAAGTCGCAAGCAGGGGAGGCCGATGAAAAAACTAAGAATTGTTGGAGCAATACCCCCAATGAGTAAGCCGACCCAGGGGGAGACCCCCGCCTTCATGGCCAAAAGAGCTGAAAAGTAAGCTCCGATCCCGAAGAAACCCTGGTGGCCAAAGGTAAAAATTCCCGCATAACCGCAAATGAAGTTCCAACTTAACGAAAGAACCGCAAACATTAGGGAGAGTATGATCAGATGAAGGATATATGGGTCCCGGACAATGGCTGGGAAGAGGATAAGACTGACTGTGAAGAAAATCGCGACCTTTCTGATGCTTAATTTTCTGGACAGATATTGTACGATCCCTTTCATCTCACCATTCCTTGGTCCCGAAGAATCCCGAAGGGCGGGTGGTTAAGACTAAGATCAAAATAGCGAAAGAGAAAATATCTTTCCATTCAGATGAAAATATGATTACCGCAAAACTTTCGGCTAATCCCAAAACGATACCAGCTAGGATAGCTCCTTCCACACTTCCGAGACCTCCTAACACGGCAACTACGAAGGCCTTCAGGAGAGATGGGAGTCCCATCCAGGGGTTAATAAGAAAAATCGGAGCAAGCATCGCAGCTGAAAGAGCAGCCAAGGCGCTGCTAATTCCGAAAGTTATCATGTAGACTCTGTGAAAGTTGATTCCGATCAGCATAGCTGCTTCCCGATCCTGGGCCGTTGCTCTCAGGGCCATACCAAAACGGGTTTTCTTAATGAATAACCAGAAGGCATAAATTACTATAATTGCTATTATCAAAACCAACAATCTCTGGTAGGCGATCCGGAGACCAAACACATCTAATGTGCCTTCGATGAAATAAGGAACATTCTTATAACGCTCACCCCATGCCTTAAGGGCGAAATTCTGTAGGAAGATTGAGACACCTAAAGTAGCTACAATGGGACTCACCTCCCATCCTGGCTTGTCAAGAAGAGGGTGGATGATGAGCCGTTCGGTGGCTAAACCCACAAGAAAGACCCCCGCTACACCGATCAAAATGCTTAACAATGGAGGAAACCCAAAAAGGGTTAAAGCAAAATAAACCACGTAACCTCCCAACATATAATATTCTCCGTGGGCGAAGTTGAGCATCTTCATCGTCCCCCATATAAGAGTGAGGCCGCTTGCGAAGAGGGCATACATAGAGCCCAGGACAAAACCATTTAGAATTTGATCCAAAACCAATTTGAGACTCATTCTACCCCTTCATATAGGCCCAGGTAGGCCTTTTTTACATGATCATTTTTAAGTAATTCAGAGGCTACGCCGGTAAGGCTGATCCTCCCTGTCTCGAGCACATAACCACGGTGGGCTATTTGGAGGGCGATGTTGGCATTCTGTTCAATGAGGAGGACGGTGACTCCATGGCGATTGATATCTTGAATGGTGGTGAAGATTTTCTCCACTATGATTGGAGCAAGTCCTAAAGAAGGCTCGTCCAACATCAGAAATTTGGGTTGAGCCATGAGCCCTCGCCCAATCGTGAGCATCTGTTGTTCCCCGCCACTCAATGTGCCTGCCAGTTGATGCTTTCGTTCTTCCAAAATAGGGAAGAGTGAAAAAACCCACTGGAGTGTTTCAACCCTCCTCTCCCAGGCTTGAGGAATATAAGCTCCAATGATAAGAGTTTCAAAGACCGTCATGTTGGGGAAGAGTCTTCGTCCTTCCGGGACATGGGCAACCCCTTTGAGAACAATTTCATAGGGGGGGAGATGGTCGATCCGTGTGCCATTAAAGTGGATGGTTCCCTTTCGAGAAAGGAGGATGCCAGAGATCGTGCGAAGGGTAGTAGTCTTCCCTGCGCCGTTTGAGCCGAGGAGTGTCACTATTTCCCCTTTTTCCACCTGGAAGGAAATTTCCCAGAGTGCCTGCGCATCTCCGTAGAAGACATCTACCTCTTTTAGCTCAAGCAAAGGTTATCCCTCCTAAGTAAGCTCTGATCACATCAGGATTGTGGAGTATCTTCTCGGGCATCCCTTCAGCGATCTTTTTTCCGTAGTGAAGTACCATGATCCTGTCCGAAACCTTCATAACTGCCTTGATGACATGTTCAATCATGAAGATAGTAATCCCTGAGTCTCGAATTCCCAAGATGGCCTTGACCATCTCCATCGTTTCTTTCGGATTGAGACCGGCTATAACTTCATCCAGCATAAGAATCACAGGCTGTGTAGCCAGAGCCCGAGCCAATTCTAAACGTTTCCGCTCCACAAGTGTGAGATTAGTGGCCAATGCTCTAACCTTCTCTTTTAAGCCTGCCCTTTCAATTGCCTCCTCTGCCTTTGTCTGAGCTCCATTTAAGCTTTCTTTATGGGAAATGCCAAAATAGGCCCCTACGACCACATTATCGAGGACACTAAGATTGAGGAATGGCTTTGTAATTTGGAAAGTTCGTGCGATGCCCTTTTTGCATATTTGGTCAGGCCTTAGACCAGTCAAGTCTTCCCCATTGAATTGGACTTCACCCTTATCAGGTTTATAAACACCTGCTATGAGATTGAAAAGAGTAGTTTTACCTGCCCCGTTGGGACCAATCAATCCAAAAATTTCCCCTTTGTCTACTTGGAAGTCAACACTTTGAAGGGCGGTCAAACCACCAAAATGTTTGGTAAGCCCTTTTCCTTCCAAAAGATGAACCATCGCTTGAATCTCCTTCCATTATTGTTACATTTTGGGAAGACCGCCCTTCATCTCAGGACTTTCATTTTACTTCACCCATGGAGGTGTAGCATATTTTTTTGCAGCTAATTGAGGCGGCCAGATAATTGAGCTCTTCCCCCCGACGATCTGGGCTGTTGGAACTGGAACGAAATCGGGTCCATCCTTAATCTCGTGGTTAGATTGTTCAAAGATCCAGCGCCCTATTACACCCTTTCTATCTAATTTGGAAAGAGCCTCTACAATTTTTTTTGGTTCCAAGGAACCAGCTCGTTCGATAGAATCGAGGGCGTTGTTTACACCGTCGTAACCCCAGGCGTGGTCGGAATTTAGGGATACGTTCCACCTTTTATGGATTTTCTCAGCCAATTCTTTGTGGGTTGGGACGTTTTCTGGATCGAGGATCAGGGGGGTCCACAGAAGATGTTCAGAGGCTTTCTCAGCTTGAGGGATGAACTCAGGTCTGATTGGATAATAAATGGCGATGTGGGAGGACTTGAGACCAACTTCATGGAATTGTTTTACTGTGGCCACTCCCGAGGATAGAGGAGTATAACATGTGAGCAAAATGTCGGGATCGAGGGCCTTAATCTTGGTCAGCTGGGGATAGAAATCTGTGTGTCCTAAAGGAACGGTCTCCATAGAAACGAACTTCCACCCAATCCCTTCAAATAGCCCCTTGACCATGGCTGCATTCGACCGGCCATAGTCGGTATCCTCAACGATAGAGGCCACTGTTTTTGTTTTGGGAGTGATTGCTTTTTGTTTAAGGAGATATTGATAGGTGTGGAAGATCGTTCTTGCATAGGCAGTGCTCCCGAAATCACCCTTCCAATAACTCCAATAACGTGCTGGGTCTTTTGCCACTTTTTTTGAAATCTCATCACTTACTGGTTCGATGGACATGATGGGGATACCGTATTTAGGAGCAAGTTCCATTACGGCCATAGTGACCGAACTGTGGAATGCATCAGCCAAGAGCATGTGAACCTTGTCTCGAGTAATGAATTTCTCTCCCAGACTTACCCCAATTTCAGGCTTGGATTGGCAATCCTCAAATAGAATCTCTACGGGGATCTTCTTTTTGTATTCCACAATGTAAACACCACCCTTGGCATTCCATTCTTCCAATGCCAAAGTAGAGCCTTGTTTAAGGGCAACGCCAGCTTCCGCGGCAGGACCAGTTAAGGGGCCAGTCCAACCAATCTTGATGGTTTTAGGCTGTGCCCATATAAAATTTTCTGAAAAAGCGAATGTAACCAAAATGGATAATGCTAAAAAGGTTATTCTTTTCATTTCTCTGCTCCTTTCTTCTCTGAAAATGGTAAAAAGATACAAAAATCTTCATTCGTAATTCATCACTCTAAACCTTCATAAATCATCTCTCACCCCCTTTCATAACCGCACCAATCCATGATGAATAAGGCGATGACTTGAGTGCCTATAATGAGACTTTCGAGATCCACAAATTCATCAGGGCCATGAAGATTTCCTCCACTCGGTCCATAGCAGGTGACGGGTATTCCATAATAGAGTTTAAAGAAACGGGCATCCGTAGTAGCAGTCGTGACATCATGTCGCAAGGGGTTGCCGGTTACCTGTTTGTGGATTTCTCCTAAAACTTCAAAAATAGGGTTATCCTCTTGAAAGGTGGCTCCCTCTGCGTGAAATCCATAGAACTTGAATTCCGGAGGGTTCTGGGCTAGCCAATGGTCTTTTTTAGAAAACTCAAGCAGATAGTTCTGGATTCTGTTTTTTACTCCTTCCAGACTCACTCCCGGGAAGCAAGAGAGCCTTACTTCGAAGATACACTCAGAAGGAACCGTCGATGGCCAATCTCCTCCACGGACGATCCCAACATTGAAGTTGATGGGATGGTCAACACTTTGGTAAAGAGGGTGGACCTCCTCTTCATTGAACTGGTTCTCCAGATCTTTTAATGCCTGGATCAAGGTATATGCCTTCTCTATTGCATTCACTGCCTTACTCGCCCCCAGTACATGGGCACCCATCCCCTTTACCTTTACCCGGAGCCACAAGACACCGACCTGGGCGATGATGGCATTAAGGCCAAAAGGCTCAGGGATGAGGGCCCCATGCGCCCGATAGTCCCTGTTTAAACAGGCAAGAGTTCCGTTGCCAGTGCATTCTTCCTCGATCACGGACTGGAGGATAAGATCTCCGTTTAATTGAATCCCTGAGTTTTGAATGGCCTTCAGTGCGAAAACGATCTGTGCTAGCCCAGCCTTCATGTCTGCGGCGCCCCGGCCATACAATTTTCCTCCCTCAATCGATCCTTCCCAGGGAGGATGGCTCCAATGGCCTATTGGTTCCGGGCTAACCACATCCACATGGCCATTCAGGATCAGGGATCGTCCAGTTCGAGTTTTGGATTTCAAAACCCCCACAACATTTGGCCTCCCCTCGTAACTCCATTCCACTGGAGAGAAACCAGGAAGACTTGAGAGCGCATGAAGATCTGGCTCCCAACGGTCTACTTCCAATCCCATCCTAAGGAAGGTCTCAAACATCAGCTGTTGGATAGAAGCCTCATCGCCTAAGGTACTGGGATGTTGGACAAGCTTTTGGACGAATTTGGAACAATCATCCTTCTGATCATCGATATATTCCATTACCCTTTTTTTAATGGTCTCCATGAGGTCTCCCATTTAAAAAAAATTATGTTTGTATAGCCTTTCTTTAGATTGAGTTTTATCAAAGATCATATAAATCTGGCCTTCGGTGGTCAAGTACAGACCTCATCTTCCGCATTTCCCGAAGATATTCAAGGTCAAGTTCTGCTGAGATGATGCCTTCTTTGTTGGGTGCCTTGGCTATTTCTATACCCCATGGGTCTACGATCACGCTCCGTCCAAAGTAAGTGAATGGGTGTTTAAACCCAATTTGGTTAACAGCTACAAGATAAACCATGTTATGAAGAGATGCGGCCTTTGTGAGAATCTGCCAATGATCATCCCCTGGGGAAGTCCCAGCCATTGGAAATGCTGCTGGACAGAAAATTAGCTCAGCCCCTCTTAATGTCAAGGTTCTGAGGAGTTCAGGAAATCTGAGATCATAACAGATGGTCATTCCAATCTTGCAGTATTCGGTGTCGACCACAGTAGGCCTATCTCCTGGGTTAAAAAACCAAGATTCCTTGTAATCCGGGATGTCAAAAAGGTGGATTTTTCTGTACTCCGTCAGTAAGCCCCCTTTCGGCTCAAACAATAGGCTGGTGTTATAATGCTCCCCATTGCGCTTCTCGATTTGGCTACCGGCAACGATGTAACTCTTTAGCTTTCGGGCATACTCCGAAAACATATGGGAGAGAGGACCATCGATTTCCTCTGCGACCCGATCAATGGCCTCAAAGTCATCCTCAGGATCCGGGAGATACGAAAACATCTCAGGTAGACAGATAAAATGTGGACTTGGATGTAAGGTTGCCAAAGAATCCAGCATCGCTTTGGCCTTCTTAACGTTCTCATCCTTTGGTCCAACCGCTCCCATCTGGATCGCTGCAACCCTAACCTTCATAAATAGCTCCCTCCTTCAACTATATGCTTTTCATCCCACGAAGAGGGCAAGCACCGCTTTCTCCGTGTGCATTCGATTTTCTGCCTGATCCCACACGGCAGAATGGGTTCCCTCGATGATTTCGTCTGTCATCTCCTCTCCTCGATACCCGGGGAGGCAATGCATAAAGATGAAATCGGGCTTGGCAACCTCCACTACTTTCTCGTTAATCTGATAAGGGCCAAAGTCCCTGGTCCTTTTCTCTTTCTCCTTTTCAGCTGCTCCCATGCTGTGCCAGGTATTGGCGTAGACCACATCCGCATCTTTTAGCGCTTCTTTGAAATCCTTTGTGAGAACGATCTTCGTCCCGCTACGTTTCGCTGCCTCCATAGCAGATTGGTACACTTTTGGATTGGGGGCATAGCCCTCGGGAATAGCCACGTAGACATCGAACCCCATAGTACCACCGGCAATCATCAGGGAATGGCAGACATTCCATATATCACCCGCGTAGGCGAGCTTCAAACCTTTAAAATCGCCTTTCTTTTCTCGAATGGTGAGTAGATCGGCCAATCCCTGACAGGGATGGGTGAGATCAGAAAGGGCATTGATCACCGGGTTCTTCATATACTTCGCAAACTCTTCGAGCCGATCCTGGCCAAAGGTCCTCATCACCAAGGCATCGCAGTAACGATCGATCACTCGAGCCGTATCCTTGATTGGCTCCCCTCGAGCAAGTTGCATCTCATCGGGCCGCATATAGAAACTCTGCGCGCCCAGATGGGCAATGGCAGCTTGAAAAGAGGTGCGGGTCCGAGTCGAAGGTTTTTCAAAGATGATGGCCACCGTCTTCCCTCTCAGATACTCATGAGCTTCACGCCTCGCCCACTTCATCTTTAATTCATAGGAGATGTTCAAAATGTCGTTGATCTCCTCCCGTGTAAAATCCATCAAGGTTAAAAAATCTTTTCCCCTGAATTTATCCCTCATCGATTCCTCCTTTTTGAAAAAAAGTGATCCATTGATATCACAACTTTCAATTTTGTCAAGATAACAAGTTTTCGCTTTCCTTTAACTCCAAATTCCTGGGATTTTTTCGTTGCAGAATGGGCAAAGGCCACGTTTCACATGATTTTTCAAAACAATGAAGTGTGTCCTTTCTATCAGTTTTTTACCACATTTTGGACAGTAGGTGCTATTGGCAGGATGACCAACTACGTTTCCAACGTAGACATACTTTATTCCCTCACTTATGGCGATTGATCTGGCCTCCTCCAGGGTTTTAATCGGGGTGTGAGGTAGATGGGTCATTTTATAAGAAGGCGAAAAGCGGGTGAAGTGGAGAGGGTTATCCCTCCCGAGATTCGCCACGATCCACTTGCCCATCTTCTTGATGTCATCCATATGATCATTAAGGGTCGGGATAATCAGATTGACGATTTCGAGATGCTTATTGGCCTCTTTAATAATCTTCAAAGTTCCCAAAACTGGCTCAAGTCTCGCCTCCGAGATCTCTTGATAAAATTTATGATTGAATGCTTTTAGATCAACCGTCACCCCATCCATGTATTTGAGCAATTCCAACAATGGGGCCTTGGCCATTCCACCATTTGTGTGGTACAGGGTCATCAATCCTTTCTTTTTTGCAAGTTGAACTACGTCATACATCAATTCGTAGAAGACGGTAGGCTCGTTGATGCTGTGAGAGATCGATTGACATCCCTGCCTTAATGCTTCTTCGACGATCTCCTTTGGCGTGCAGTCGAAAGCCCTGATCTGTTCCGGAGCCGACTGGGAGATTGACCAGTTGTGGCAATGCTTACATCGAAAGTTACACGATGCTGTGTAGACGCAGAGGTTCTTATGGCCTGGCACCATGTGGTACATCGGTTCCAGTTCAATGGGGTCGATCTGAAGGCCGCTCGGCCTTCCGTAGACCAAACTTCGAAGCTCACCGCCTTTATTTTCTCTGACCCGACAAAAACCTCTCTTTCCATCCGGTATCAGACATTGCCGAAAGCACAGTTCACAATGGATAAATCTGTTTTCACCTTTTCTGTAAAACAATGCTTTTCCATCAAGGTCTTTAGATAAAGGAGATTTTGTTTCCTCGGATGAGGAAAGGGAAGGAAAAGGACGGAAACTCATCCATCCGGATAAGAGACAGAGGAAGGACTTATTCAAAAAGGAGCGCCGGGTTATTGGGGTAATCATATTCTTCGAACACCCCCATCTTTATCCTCCCCCGTCGAGGGGGAGGAAATTCATTTGATTGAGGTTATTCGATTCCGACAAGACGTTTTGCCCACCGCTTCTTCTGCTCAAGGTTTCCCAATCGACCATACATCACCTTTTGAGTTTGAGGTGATCCTGCGCCATGCATGGACTCAACCAGGGCGGTCCCTCCGCTCATATTCTCTATCAACCTGATGATCTTCATACGGGCCTCGACAGGGATCCCTTTGGCGCCTGCCAGATATTTTTTTACATATTGGCCCACCTCACTACTTTCCAGATCACCCTGAAAAGGCATGGTTGCAAGGATGCCTCCAGCAATATCGTGAGCTAAGCGGGCAATCTCATAAATATGGCGTGTGACATTATGTTTTGTCGTATTGGCGAGGAGCGGGTCTGGATAATAAGAGCCAGAAGGTGTCTTATACCCCATCGCAGAACAGGCCACAGATCCCGCATAAATCGTTTCTGCCAAATGTATCATCTCGGCTAATTTCTCTCTAATGTGAGATGCGTTGGCTGTCCCCTGATAATCTGCAGCAAGGGCGGTGGCCCCTATCAGCACATCCGAAACGCCTCCTTTACAACCACCGTAGTTTTGTCGATGTAAGGTAGCAAACCGCTCGACCAGCAACCCAGCCATGTCATATTCACCACAAAGGAAGACCCGTTCCCATGGGACAAAGACATCTTCGAAAATGACGAGGGCCTCTCCTCCCACCAATCCGAATTGAGGGTTGCCGACATCGATCCCTTCTTCGAACTTCCGCTCCTCATTGGTCTGGCGGCCAAAGATAAGAATCACACCCGGTGCATTGAGAGGCAATGCACAGGTCAGTGCATAATCCTTTTCGTCCTCCCTCATCGCCTGAGTGGGCATGATTAGGATCTCGTGGGAATTGACAGCTCCTGTGAGGTGAGCCTTGGCTCCCCGGATGATGATCCCATCGGATCGGCGCTCCACAACATGCGTAAAGAGATCAGGGTCCGCTTGCTTTCCAGGGGAAAGAGACCTATCTCCTTTTACATCTGTCATCCCTCCCACCACCATCACATTACTCTCTTGGACATGGAGGAGATATTGCTTAAACCATTCGAAGTAGTTCGTCTTATACTTTTGATCCACATCGTAAGCAGTCATGTAAACGGCGTTCAGGCCATCGAATCCAACGCATCGTTGAAAGCAAGTTCCTGTCTCATGAGCGATGAGCCGCAACATCTGAACCTTTTTGATCAAGTCGTCCACACTCTGGTGAATATGGGTGAACCGGTTGATCTTCTTGCCCGTTAAGTGGGAAGTCGCTGTCATCAGATCCTCATGCTCTGGACGAAGGGCAAGTTCGTAAGTCAAAGCTGCGGAATTGATGTGGGGTCGAATGGCAGGATGCTCTGTCACATCTTCCACACGTTTTCCATTGTAATAGACCACATGATGGAGATCTTTAAGACTCTGAATATAATCCTCTTTAGTCACAATTGGTTTCATTTTTTTTCTCCTTTGAAATCATTTTTAATGAATCGGTCATCCAGACCGGATTGAACCCGCTGGATCATCTCAATCCTCTCATAAATAGGATTACATCCTCCGCAATATTTGATTCCGATCCTCTTTCTGACTACCATGCAGTGGTCAATTGGATTAATCTAAAGTGAGAGCCAACCTCCATCTACGAAGAGGGTTTGACCGGTGACGTAACTTGAAGCATCTGATGCGAGATAGAGGGCTGCTCCTACGATCTCTTCAGGTTTGCCAAACCTTCCCATGGGGGTCCTTCGGAGGAGATTTTCAGAGATGATCTTCGATTCCCTCATTCCCTTTGTCAATTCCGTTTCGAGGTAGGCGGGGCCAATGGCATTGACCTGAATGTTATGCCTCGCCCATTCGATCGCTAAAACTTTGGTCAACTGAAGTATGCCTCCTTTTGTGGCGCAGTATGCAATCTGCCTTTGAAAACCCACCACTGCCCCCACCGAGACCATATTGATGACCTTCCCTCCGCCCTGTTGGATCATCACCCTTCCAGCTGCCTGACAGAAAAGGAAGGTTCCGGTGAGGTTGACCCTCACGACCTCCTCCCATTCCTTAAGAGTCATCTCTTCAGCTTTTTTCAAAATTGGACTGATGCCTGCATTGTTGACGAGGATATCGATTCGAGGAAAGACCTTCAGGGTCATTTCTATGGCTTTTTCAATGTCCTCGGAGTTTCCGATGTCAGCTGAAATGGGAATGGCCTTCCTCCCAAACCTTTCTATCTCCTTTGCCACTTCCTCGAGGGCCGATAGATTTCTACTTATTAAAACCAGGTCCGCCCCAGCCTCAGCAAATCCTTTTGCAATGGCTTCGCCAATGCCCCGGCTTGCACCAGTCACGATCGCTCTTTTCCCTCTGAGAGAAAACATTTTAATATTCCCCTTTATCGATTCCTTTTTCTAAACCGATTTCTTTTCCCTTTTATCTACGATACGTTTTGCCTTGAAGGTGGTCCGCTCAAGGGTGCCGAAGGGAACGAATTTAATCTCTGGGGTCACCTGGCATTCCTCTTTCAGCCAATTTTTCAATAGAGACGTAACCCTCGGGATTTCTTCCTCTTTAACACATTCAACGATAATGGTACACATATCAGTACCCAATTTTTGATCGGTGGTTAGTTCGATGTAGAATTCATCAGAGAGCTCGGAGAAACCCCTGACGACCTTTTCGACCTGAACAGGATAAAATTTTGCACCTTTGTAGATGATCATATCATCAGCTCTTCCCAATATCCCTCCCGGCGAACGAGAATGCGTTCGACCACACTTACATCTTCTCTTGTCCATTCTGGCTAAGTCATTCGTCCAATAGCGGATCATTGGGGTGGCTTCCTTTGTCAGATGGGTGATGACTAGGACCCCCACCTCCCCATGATCACAAGGCTTCTTGGTTTCTGGATCAATAATTTCGATCAAGAGATGGTCCTCAACCCAATGAATCCCTACCTTCTGGGGGCATTCTGAAGCGATGGTAGGGCCAATCTCAGCCAGCCCATAATAATCAAAAGCCTCGATGCCCAATCCCCTCTCAATCTTCTCCCGGGTTGCAGGAACTTCAGCCCCTCCTTCTCCACCAAAGCATCCAATTCTCAAAGGTATATCTTCAGGTGGGATACCTCTCTGTTTCAGACGCTCAGCGATGTGTAAGGCATAGGAAGGAGTACAGAGAAGGACTGTTGAGCCAGGGTTGAGGAGGTAATCGATTTGACGTTCGGTCATGGCTGCGCCGATTGGGATGACGAAGCAACCCAATTCTCTGGCGGCGTAATGGGTAGACATCCCTGCAACCCAAAGACCATAACTGAAGGCATTTTGGATAATATCCCCTGGACGAACCCCGAAAGTCCACATCGTTCTGGCTGTCCATTTTGAGATATGCATTACATCTTTATAGGACCAGATGGTATTGACAGGAGCACCCGTTGTACCTGTTGATGGATGAAGCTCTGCCCAAGTGTTAGGGGGAGCAACCGTATACCTCCCAAAGGGAGGGTAATCTTGTTGTTCATCTCGAAGTTCAGGTTTAGTAACAAAGGGAAGATAGACGACATCGTCTAAGGATCGGATGTCCTCAGGCTTGATCCCTGCCTCTTTAAACCTTTGCCGATAGAATTCAGAATCTTGATAACACCTTCTTAATTGATTTTTGAGTCTACGAAGCTGAAGAGCTCCCAATTTTTCTCGATCCATCGTCTCAACTTCAGGGTCCAAATATTTTCTGATCTTCATGGTTTCCTCCTTTTACAAATGTGGAATGCAGAATGTGGAACGCAGAATCTAAATAGTTATTTATTCCACAATCCGCAATCCCCGCCTGCGCCTGCCTGCGGTAGGCAGGGCAGGCAGGCGAAATCTGAAATTCAATTATGCCCATTTCCCTTGAAGTGGGGAGTTGCAGAACTTGCATTTCCCATTCACCAAATTCATCTCAAGGATATCAAAGTGTGCTCGACGGATGACCCTTCGATTGCAAGAAGGGCAAAATGTTGAATTGTAATCGTGGCCCGGTACATTCCCGACGTAGATATATTTCAAATCGTTCCTCTTTGCAATCTTATAAGCCGATTCCAAGGAGGAGATCGGAGTAGGGGAGAGATGGGTCAACTTATAATTCGGGAAAAACCTTGTGAAATGAAGGGGCGTCTCCCGTCCCAAATTCTCCTTGATCCATCGACACATCTCATCGATCATCTTTGGATCATCATTCAACATCGGGACAACGAGGTTGACGATCTCCAGCCACACCTTCTCTTTTTTAACCGTGACAAGAGATTCCAAAACTGGCTTTAGCGTCGCTGAGGAGACCTCCTCATAAAATTTTTCACTAAAACCTTTGAGATCAATCTTCACTGCATCAAGGACTGACAGAAGCTTCAGCAGAGGTTCCCGATTAATATATCCATTTGAGACGATGGATGTCTTTATCCCTGACTGTTTTGCAATAACCGAGATGTCATATAAGTATTCATAATAGACGGTAGGCTCTGTATAGGTAAAGGAGATGGAAGGGAGTTTATGATTTTTTGCCTCTTGAACGATTTCGGAAGGTGAATAGGAGTAATGGTTCAATTCCTCAAGGCTCCTCTGAGAAAGATGCCAGTTTTGACAATACTTACACCTCAAATTGCAACTTGCACAGGTGAGACAGAGCCTGAAGTGACCGGGTGCAAAATGATAGAGGGGTGCCTTTTCGATCGGGCCAATGTCAACGACCGATGGTTTGCCGTAAACGATGGTGTATAACTTCCCTTTGTGGTTTTCCCTGTTTCTGCAAAAACCTCTTTTCCCATCGGAGATGGCACATTCCCTCGGACAAAGGAGACATTGCACATTTTGCCCATTCACTCTTTTATAGAACATTGCCTCTCGGAGGGCGAGAGCCGTCTTTCCAGATGTCCCCTCGGGGAAAAAAGAAGAACATCCAGCTCCAAACGAGACCATGAGCATCCTTTGAAGAAATCTCCTTCGACTAAATAGTTCGTAGTCATTAGTTCGTAGTTCGGAGTCTATAATTTTTAATCTCCGAACTCTGAACTCCGAACTCATGACTTTTAATTTTATATTATTTGCGAATTTTTGTGAAGAGAAGGAAGAGAAGGCCACTGCTGATTTTGATCATTGCCACCATGAAACATGATTCCTTTAGCCCTAAAATAGGCAGAAGGAGAACACCTCCAAAAAGCCCCCCAAAGAAACCACCCAGAAGATCTGCAGCATAGAGTAAGCCGGCTGTATGGCTGAAGGTTCCTTCCTTCGAAGGAGCGTTCAAATAGATTTTAGTTGCCAGAGGAAATTGAACTCCCACTAAAGTACCACAGAGAAAAGACATCGTCAAAAAGGCCACGTAGAGAAAAATGTAAACGGAGGGTTTCTCAAGATAATAGGAAGGGATGGAGAACACGAATGGAAGAAAAAAGGAGAAACAGATGACCCATAATTCAGTAATTAAAAATAGACGAGAATCTCTTTTTATTCTGTTCAATCGCCCCGTCATGAAAAGGCTACTGAGTGCAACACCTACCATAAAGACAGTTACCAGGAGACCAATCTGGTAATAAAGATAGCCATAAAGGGTTTGAAAAGTAAAAATGATGGCCAGATCGAGCATCATATCTGTGAAACCTGATGTGAATATGGCATAAGGAAGAGAGTATATAGAAATAAGGGGTTTCCTAATGAACAGGGCCGAGAGGAAAATAGTAAGGATGACTGTGAAGGTGATGGTCAGCTTAAGGCTCATTCCCTCAAACCACTTAAATATCCCTGTAAGATAGGGTGAAAAGAGGGCATTCCAATAGGACAGGCTGAAAAAGACACCCAGGGGATGGAAATCGGAGTTGATATTCGACTTTCTTCCCTCCATGGATTGCAGAAACCATTTCAGCCATCTTTCATGAAGCCGGTATTCGATATAGCTTTTAGTAAACAGGCTTGTCTTGATCCCTCTTTCTTCATGGCGTTTCACCAATTCCGTAGCGGTTACCTTGTCCAGTTGACTGGAATCTGAAGCCAGATAGAGATTGACATCACCGGGGATGATTTTCACATATCGGTAAATACTTTTTAATGTGTCTAAGATGCACCCGTTTAAATCTCTTAGCTCAGGGCTGATGTAGGTCAACGAACCGGGAAGGGTTAAAACGATGATGCTATTTGGGTTCATCTTCCTCTTCGCTGTGGAGAAAAATTCAATTGAAAAGAGTCTGTTGGTCTGCAATTCCTGAGGGGCAGAAAGACCGATGAAGATGATATCGAATCGACCTTGTGTCCTTTGGATGAAGAATCGACCATCCGTATAATGAATCTTTACTCTTTTGTCGGAAAGCTCGGATTGGGTGAGAGGTGTTGAAAATTCCTGAACGAGCTTCAGCAGAAGTGGATCGAGCTCCACGTAGTCCACCCGAGTCACAGGATATTTCAAAATTTCATGGATCATCCCTCCTGTTCCACCGCTGAGGATCAAAACCGATTCCGGTTTTTCATGGAAGAGCATCGGGAAGTGGACAAAATCCTCGATAGAGGCAATGTCAGGAACAGGGGTAGTAATAGATGGAACCCCATCCGTAAAGAAGGTAAATTGCTCTCCTCTCTTTGTGATAGCGATATTCCCATAAATAGAATTTTCGTTATGGATAACATCGAGCCCCTTCCATTGAGATTTGACAGAGGAGAGGTGGATCTCCTTCGATGTTGGAGAAAGAAGCACATAGGCGAAAAGGAGGGAAAGAAGAACGGATAGACTCCAGAGAGCATTGTGAAGGCGAATGGAAGGCCGTGTGAGCGTTGGCCACAAGAGGAACACTGAAATGAGGGTATTGAATAGAGAGATGGTAAAGGCGATCTGAAAAGAGTTGAGATATCGAATAAGTAGAAAGGTCACGAGTAAGCCACCGATGATGGACCCGATGGTTTCGAAGACATAGACCTTACCGATAGAGGAAGCATCTTCCCGAAGGAACTTAGAATAGAGTTTACATCCGAAGGTGAAAAGAGCACCATGGGAGAGACTCACAGGCAAGAGGATGAAGAAGGAGGAGTAAAATATAGGGGCAAAACCAATTCCTTCCCCTGGCGTGGCGATAAGGATATTCTTAAATATCCTGGAGAGATAGATGGCGAAAGGAAAGGCGATAGAGAAAATCAGCTGGAAAAAGACATAGACCTCAGTCTTTCTCTCTGTCTTCTCAACTGACTTGCCAATGAAGTAAGATCCGACGGCCTCCAAGATGAGCCAGTTGGCGAGGATGATTCCGAGGGTGAGTTCATTGCCTAAAAAAGAGACAAGAAGTTCTCTCAACAGAATTATCTGCGCTACGATACCACTCACTCCCATGATGAGGAGAGAGATTCTTAGGGGTAACATTTTCATGTCTTAATTCATTATCAATATATTTACCCTTTGTAAAGAGTCTGTCTTGATAAGCACCAAATCCTAAGCGCGTCATAGCATAGAGCATAGCATTAAGACCCTTTGCCTGCCTGCACGAAGCGTTTTGGCGAAGGCAGGCACTTCGGCGTGCAAGCACGGCTCTGCCCGTGGATGAATGCGTAACCCAGGACTGAATCCTTCCTAAGCCGACCTATTGATGCTCCGGCGGATTTCGCTACTGGCGGATAATCCTCCGAAGCCCCGCCTGTCGAAGAGCTTGTTCGGCGGGCAGGTTGGCGTAGGAGGGTATTTCATGGAGGTACCACGGGCTTTTCCCGTGGGGCTCCATGAGAAGGGAAAGGTTTGGAGACGTTTTAATCTACCCCTCACGTCAGTGATCGCTTGCACCTAAAAAGGTTCAGAGGTAATTAGCTTTCAAAATCGAAGATTATTCGTTGAAAGTGTTGGCATAAAGATCGGTTGGCATAGTTACTATTCATTGGAGAAGTGCGCCAAAAAACTCACACTTAGGTCAATAAGAGTCCAAATGACAAATTTATCTTCGAAATCCTCACAATCATTGGTGAGCCGGTTTACTTCGTAATTGCTTAATGGTTCTCGTTTGTATTGGTAGGGCATGGATTTTTCTTCGCACGAAGTTAATATCCCCACTGACACCCTGGGACAGGACACCTCCAATTTGTACCAGGCGGAACTGCTGGGTGGATGGAATTATCCGGTGGGTCATATTTGTGATATAGATAACATTCCCTCTTATATGCCTGCATAGGAGATGATTCGTAACAGAACCAGAATACACGGTAACCGCTACCTTCTGAGATTGATGTTCTGAGTCTACCTTGAATATCATAGTCGCCTCTTCCCACATAATCAACATGCAGGGCATCTCGGGACAGAACATAAACCCCTACGTAATCTCTATCTACGTATTTGCTTACTGTTGTGATCGAAAATGGCCCCTCCATATCAATTTCTTCAAATCGCATCTTTGTCCTATCTTTCTATCTTTTTGTGTTTTCTATTATACAAAAAGCAACAAAATGACGCAAATCAATTATCCACAAAGGAAGGAAAATCGGTAACTGGCTGAGGAGAGAAGAAGGTAAATGTTGTCTTTTTATGAAGAGTCAACAGAATATAGAAGATTACACTAAGGTAGAGAGAGTTTTGGGAAGATATAAGGATTTAGCAAAAAAGTGAAAAGAAACTGATCGAAAAGAGGGGAAGAAATATCTTATTACTAATCCCCCAGGGACTTTTTCCATGGTTTATGTAATACCCATACTATTTAAAATCTGCTTTGCGCTCATCACAATCCGTTCAGCAAGCTTTTTATCAATTGACTTATTCTCGTCATAATCTGCATCGTTTCTTGATCTTCGGAGCTTGTCGAGAATCCTTCCAATGTTTTGTTCAGTTCCATCGCTTGAATCCTTGTATTCATTAATGACCTTCCAATGAAGATCGGTTCCAGTATATTTCTTATACCCTTTTCTGTTTCTCGCAATGCAAAATGCACCATAATAGGCCCTGCTGATAGAAGACCGCAGACATGACTCTTCATTCCGATTCAGGAGTTCTTCAGCGAGATATACATAATCTTTCCAGTCAAAACTCATAACGACTCCTCTGTTATGTTCAGTTTGCCTTTGGTCTCCTTTATTTTAGCAAGGAACCATTCTTGGGAAAGCCTATTCTCAAGCCCTATTGCTTCCTCTGCACTGTATGCAGACTTGATAACAATAAATAGTTCATCCCATCCTTCTTCGGGGTCATGATGGAGATCTAAACATATGGTGACATCTCTCCCAAATATGCGGTAAATTTGTTTAGGAGCTTCTTCGAGTATGCTCAATAAAAAAGGATATTTTCTAACAAAGGATATTACCTCCGCCTCTTTTGCAATCCGATAGTAATAGTAAAGGGATGCGAATTCATCCGTAGGTTCTCTTTCAACCATTGGCACTGGAATAGTTGTTGCTCTCATTCCTTCTCCTCCATGGCCTTTCCTGCAAGCCAGATTCCACCAAGAATTAGACCAGCCTTTACAAGCCCATCACAGAATTGTTGCTGCTTTTTCTCGGCAATCCACTTTCTGAAACCAGGCATCACAATAGCAAGCCTGTGCTCTAAGACCTCCAACTTAGTAGGGTGATAAGAAACTTTTGGAAATCGAGGGTCTTCTAAAAGTCCTTCTGGCTTTATTCTCTCATCCACTATAAAAATCATTGGCTTCTTGTCCTTGAAGGCCATAGTAGATTCAACGTGTGTCATTCCTAACGTCTTATAGGACTTTTCCTGAAGATTGTAATCTCTCGGTGTACAAATTGCGATTAATGCATCGAGGCTACCAATCTTTCTTTCTATGTCATCAAATATTTTCAATGGATCCTCTGAGAATTCATTGATACCAACAGTTTTAGGCTTAAATCCCCAGAGCTCTATCATATTCACAATCTGGTTCACAACTGGACTATCCTCTGGACGGTTGCTCTGACTTACAAAGACCTTATAAATCGGTTGAGGCGTTATCTGAATATATCCCCAGTCCGATGTCCAAAGAACTCCTAAATTTTTCCAATCGGCCGTATAGTAGTTATAAACCCATGTTTCAAGCCCAAATCTTATAGAGTATAAACCTGGCTCCTGAGGAAGAGTTAGATAAAAATCCGTTAAAAACATAATAGAGGAACGGGCAGGCAAGTATTCGCGTTTCTCTATCAATTTTATTCCCTTCTTCCCATTCGCCCATGAAGGGGCGACTTCAGCCTTTGAGAAATATAAGGCAGTATCTGAAAGGTTTTGAACTGTTAAGCCAATTTTTATTTCTTTTCCAGGTTCATGTACAAAACTGTCAGGCTTTGGATATAAAATCCACAAGTTATCGCTGTTCATACTATCACCTCGACTAATTTGTTTGTATTATTCGCAGAAATATCCACTACTTTACTTGCCATAATCCTTCAATCCGAACAGTCTTCTAACCAAATCATCGTTATGCGCCTCAAGTCCTGGAATCTTGTCTAATTCATTTTTCGCCTTAAGTTCATGGAGACTTTTTGAGGCCTGCGAAAGTTTTTTATGAAGTTCATTTTGGGGATCAAACTTTGGGACACCGACATGGTTCATCACCGATGGCGCACCAAACCCTCTGCCAGCAGATGAATAAGACTTGATAAATTCTCTAACCGGCGTTGAATTAATGAGGGCACAGAGATAGTGAGCTTCAGTCTCGTTTTTGGTAGCAAAAAATGAGGTGGTTTTCAAAGGAATTACTATTTTGTAGCCGAAATCAGTCTTTGTTTGAGAAATAACCGCGGCAACAATATCATTAGCTAAACCTTTCCATGCCACTTTGTAAGGAGCAATAGTATAAGGTCCGATCCCAAACATTGCATAAAAGGCTGTTCTTTCAGCCAACTGGCGAGTAGATTTTGATCCCCGTGATAAGAATTCCTGTTTGAATCTGATTAAATAGCTATATGTTCTTGGATACTCTTTTTTCATTAACGATTCAGGATAAGGTTCTCTTTTATTCGGGTCTTGAATCATTAACACATAAATTTTAGGATTTGCTCTCCATCTATCAATATCAGATCCCCTAACTGCTGGATAGATTAAGTCTTGTTCAATTTTTTCTTCGACTTCTTGAACCTTCTTCTTGCCTATGTCAGAAAGGTTTCTAACCAGCAAATCTCCGTTTACCAACACTTGAATTACTTCTATTAAAAATACTCCATAAGGGTCCGTCTCTGCACCCCTTCGTGCCTGGTAGACATTTGCTCCTTGAATTTGAGTGAGTCCTTTCTGACTCTCGGCAATCGTCTGCCATGAGCCAGTGGGTGAGCCAATGGGTTGGGCAAGCAATCTCTTTCTTTGAAGCAGTGGTAGCGCTTCTTGCAATACCAAATCGGTTGCAATTTTACCTATAGCTTTCTTTCTTGTCCAAAGCGTATAAGGAACCGGATATCCTGTTTTCTGTCCCTTTTTAAAAATAATGGCGGCGGTCTTATTGGCCGCACCTTCAAAGGGCTGAACAGTAACCAGGTCATGGGCCTTAAGCACCTTGAACGGTTCTTTTTCACCCAACCTGAAACGGCGGAATCCTTCTCCTGCACCTTTTGACTTAAAGACCTCCTGTGTGATAAGGAACCCAAGTTTCCCAGCCTTTTTGAGGTAGTAGTCAGAGGCAGTGTAGGCAAAAAGCATCGAAAAGTCCTTTTCACCTCCACCAAGGCGTGCGGCATGGCCTTTAAGAGAAAACAAACCATATTGTTTCCATAAGGGCAGAGTAGCCTGCCGATAATCCTGCGAGAGATATCCCCACCGAATCCATGGAGGATTTCCGATAACAAGATCGAATTTCCCAGCAATCATAGGTGCAAAAGCATTTTTGAGAAATCGTGCCCAGATACCGTTTTTGCCTTGCTTTTCAAGTTCGACGATCTCTTTATAAAAGTTTATCACAATTTCTTCATGGGGCGGAAAGACAAGCCCTTCGATTTTGAAACGCTCCATGGCCTCCAAAATTGTATAATTATGCTTTACCATTTCCTCAACGAGGGGAACAGCCCTGCTCATCAAGAATCCCTTATCCTTAATCCATATAGCAGGAACATGAAATTCCCCTATAGATGTTTGCACCTTTGCATGATCACCGCCTGCAAAATTCAGGGTCATCTGTCCGCTCCTCTCAGGCCACAGGACAGAATCGGCAAGGTAAATGGGTATTTCTAAGGATGGAAGTTCCTGCACCAAGTCGCCAAGGGCAAAAAGATAATTGGTGCGGCTGGCAATGACTGCTAAGGGATTCAGGTCAAAGCCCCAGATATTAGCGATGATCCTTTTTGCAGTTTCAAGAGGGGGTTCTTTATGTACCCGTCCATATTCTTTTGCCCTCTGGATAGCCAGGACGAGGAATGTTCCAGAACCACAGGCTGGATCAAGAATACGCTTGAGTGTGTTACCATCATAACCAACCTCATTGAGAACAAGCTCTGCAAGCCAATCTGGAGTGTAATATTCGCCGAGGTTATGGCGCACCTCTTGCGGTACTAAATACTGGTAGAGTTTTTTGAGAAGGTCTCGTGTTGATTCGGGATCGATAGAGATTGTAGCAGGTTCGAATTCAGAAAGTGCTCTGGCTATCTCACGGATGGCTTCCTCAAGACGCAGGGAAAAGGCATCGAGATACCAGCGGAAAAAGTCACCCTCAAGGAAATTCGTGATGCCCTGCTTGGTATAGATTCCACCTTTTTCAATATCTATAAGCTGGGCCTTTAGTTCTTCTTTAGATCCATGGGTGAGCCGATGGGAAAAAGAAGAGCCAAAAGCAGTCTCTTTAAGGGTTAGAAGCTCGGCAGTGATAAACTTCATTAAAAGGGCAAAATAAGTGTGGACAGAAAAGAGAAGTTTCTGAAAATCTGTTTCTCGCCCCACATTATAGAGTTGAGAAAGGATTGACGCCTCTTCTTTTTGATGGGCGCTAAACTGTTCTCCGTAAACTATTCCGAAGAGTCGTTTCCACTCCTCAAAAAAGACCCGAACCCTCTCACTGCCCCAGTGCTCTAATGCATCGGCAAACGCTGAAACAACCATGGGGGCAATTTTACTTTTTGGTCCAAACCTATCAGCAAGATTTTCAGCAGTGAGGGGCAATCTTGCAAGGGCCCTCAGGTATGTGAGAAGGGTGCGTGCAGCCTCTATATCAAAAGCATAAGGCCCCTGTCGAACAAAAGCCTCTTTCTTTACCGATCTATTGCCCCCGCCTGGGTATTTAACAAAAAAAATGGACTCACCATCAAAACCAACTCCAACAATCCGGCTTGGAGCGGCTGAATGAGCCTCCGCTGATATATAATCAACCAATTGGTCATATGCATGAATTATCGCTCGATCAGAGGAGAATGCCCCGGGATGTTCGTATTCAATAATAACCTGACCATGGACCGCATCAGGTCGCCCACGGTAGATCGTTTTCGCCTCTACTCCAAGTCGCTCGTATCGTGGTTTTGTCTCGATACCAACACCTTTAAGCACCGGTTCCAAGATCTTTTCAAACCCAATTCTTAGCTCCTCTTCGGTCTGTGCGGATTGAATAAGACTTCTGGCCTTTGTAATAAGGGTGTCCGCTAATTGGGTATTAGTCTGTTCGTTCTTATGGGCTATTTTTTCACAGGAGTTGGATATACGGCGGGACATCCCCTTTTTTCCTCCAAGGCCTAATTAACTATACGCCTTGCGATCTCACACGCAGCAGCAATCCGACAGAGCTTAATTTTTCCCTCAATATACATTTTCTGAATAAATTTGACAAACCCCGCCTGTTTGGGGCAAGGTTAGGCGGTTTTTGCTTGTGAAAAGAAATGTCGTCTTTTTACATAGAAGGCGACACCTAATTGGTGAATAAAATGGCATTCCGGATACTCCTTCAGATCCGAAACAAGTTTAAACATCCTCTTTATCGATTGCTAGTTGAAATGTAAACCTTTTGATAAAATCTTTCAATCACGTTTTTCAGGAAGTAATCTTTGCCCATCAAATTTCTAATATCTTCTTGTGTGAAAATTTGGAGGGGAATTTAATCGGGCCTTGAACTTTTAAAATAAGTTAAAAGGCTTAAGAATGGGTGAATAATGCGTATCTTCTGAGCTTTTAAACGACCAGGTATTTCTTGACGATCTCTTCGTTCTGCCAGATCTCTTCCATGATTCCTTGATATTGAATCATCCCTTTCTCCAGGATGTAGCCGCGATCAGAAGTCTTTCGACAGAATTTTAGGTTCTGATCCGCCAAAAGGATGGTCACCCCTTCGCTCCGAATTCGGCCCAGCACTTCAGTTAAATTGTGAACGATGAGTGGCCCCAGTCCCTCGGCAGGTTCATCCAGGAGGAGGAGATCGGGGTTCTTCATCAATGCCCGGCCAATGGCCAGCATCTTCTGTTCCCCTCCGCTCAATTGGTTTCCTTTTCGCTCCTTCAAATCGACGAAGACAGGGAAGAGATCGTAAATCTTCTCAAAAGTCCATTGAACCTTGCCTCTTTTTGACAATCGACGGGCAAGTTCAAGATTTTCGAACAGGGTAAGATCGGGGAAGATTCTCCGGTCATCAGGCATATAGCCAATTCCTAACTGAGCAATCTGGAAAGGGGGCTTTCCTGCGATATCAATCCCATTGAAAATGATCCGGCCATTTCGTGGAGGCGTGAGTCCCATGATGGAGCGCAAAGTGGTCGTCTTCCCCACGCCATTGCGGCCTAACAGACAGACGACCTCACCTTCATGAATCGATAACGAAACGCCTTGTAAGACATGACTCTGGCCATAGAAGGTATCAATCCGGTCGACCTTTAGAATAGATTGAATCGGCTCAGTGGTCATACTTTCTCCCAGAGAATTTCCTCACCCAGATAGACCTTTCGCACATCTTCATTCTGTTTGATCTCGTCAGGCTTTCCATCGGCCAGGATCTGGCCTCGATGCAATACGACAATTCGATCCGAAAGGGAGAAGACGATGTCCATATCGTGTTCGACAATCACAAAGGTGGACTTTTTTTCACCAGATAATCTCCGAATATTTTCCAAGACCTTTACTCGTTCCACAGGATTCATTCCTGCCGTGGGTTCGTCGAGGAAGAGGAGTTTGGGTTCGGGTGCCATGGCCAGAGCAATCTCAAGGAGTCTCTGATCCCCGTGCGACAATGTCCCCGCAGGATGGTCTTTTTTATCCGCGAGACCGATTTCGTTTACCAATTTTTCAACCCTTTCATTCACATCCGTATGACGACGGACAGGCTTGAAGAAGCTGAGACTTTGATTCAGGAGGGAGAAGGTTGGGATCTGGAGATTTTCAAAAACAGAGAGTTTTGGAAAGATATTCATGATCTGAAAAGAGCGACAAATCCCCTTCTTCACTCTTTTATGGGTGGGGAGATGGGTGATCTCTTCATTATTGAAAAAGACCTTCCCCGAATCGGGAAGAATATTTCCGGTGAGGAGGTTGATGAGCGTCGTCTTTCCCGCCCCATTGGGGCCGATGATGGAGGTAAGCACTCCTTCTTTAATTTGGAGGTCAATGTTATCTGCGGCGCCGACCATGCCGAAATATTTTCTGAGTTTCTCTGTCCTGAGGAGTTCTGCCATTTAATCGTTCCTATCCTTCCATTCGTTTTAATAAAGGCCAGATTCGTTCTGTAAAGAAAATGACGACCCCTCCCCGAAAGACTAAAACCAAAAGGACGACGATGGAGCCAAACCAAATCAGCCAATATTGAGTAAACCTGACGATGAAGTCTTTGATAATGTAAAAAAGGACTGCTCCTGCGATAGGTCCAGAGAAGGTGTGAATTCCCCCAAGAAGGGTGACTAAAACAGGTTCAGCAGAAGTGGTCCAATGAGCGATGGGTGGAGTGACCGTGTTCTCAAGAGGTGGTAAGAGAGAACCCGCGAGGCCTGCATATAATCCAGCGATGGTGAATGAGAGAAGGCGACAATTTCTTATGGAAATCCCTGCAAAGGCCACCCGGTTTTCACTATCTCGGATTCCTTTTAAAGTAAGGCCAAAAGGAGAGTTCACGATACGGTAGAGAACGAAGATGGCGATCAATGAAACCACCAAGACGAAATAATAATAATTTCCCATCGGACTCATATTGATACTGAAAATTCCAGGAATTTCAAAAGGAGCCCTTGGAATGCCTACCAATCCATCATCGCCACCCGTCACATCTCGCCATTTCCATGCCAAAGAATAGATCATCATCCCAAAACAGAGTGTTAGCATGGAAAAGTAGATTCGAGTGTGGCGAACGCAGAGATAACCCAAAATCAAAGCAGCAATCCCTCCAACCACTACGCCTGCAGTCACACCTAAAAGGAGGGACGGAACGATCAGAAGAATTTTAGCTGAAGCATAAGCCCCAACGGCAAAAAACCCTGCCTGACCAAAGGAGAGCAATCCCGTATAACCTAAAAGGAGGTTGAAGCCAAGGGCGAATACAGAGAGGATGAGGATATGAATGCTCATATAGAGGATATATTTTCCCACAAAAGCGGGAAGCAGAAGAAGGAATAAGATCAAGACAATGAGGAGGAAGATTTTCAGTTTCATTGCAAAATTAGCATTGCAAATTTAACAGTTAGCAATGGTAATTGATAACTGATCATTGATTATTTTGCATTGATCATTTACCAAAGAGTCCTTCTGGTTTTACCATCAACACAATCGCCATGACAACAAAGATGATAAAGAGTTCAAAGACGGGGAAGAGCAGGATACCGAAGGAAGTAAGGATGCCCACAATCAGGGCGCCCACAAAAGCTCCTTTTAGGTTTCCCAATCCCCCGATCACAGTGATCACAAATGCCTGAACGATCATGGCCGTTCCGATTCCGGGTGCGACCACACGAACAGGTGTTCCCAGGGCACCTCCCAGGGCAGCCAGCATGGCTGCGAAGACAAAGACACTGGTGAAAAGGAATGGTATGTTGATCCCAATGGCGCTTGCCATCTCCCGATCGGATGCAGAGGCACGAATCATCCTACCCCACCAGGTCTTTTCGAGAATGAGCCACAGCACGAAGGCAACGGCCACCCCTGCAAAGATAATGAAGATATTGTAAAAGGGAAAGACCCTACCCAATATAAAAAGATTTCCCTCAAAAAAACTGGGCATGGGAGGGATCATGGCCACCCCTCCCCAGATCATCTTAACCAGGTCGTCGAAGATGAGAATAAAACCAAAGGTCAAGATGAGCTGATAGGGGAGGTCGAGACGATAGATGTGGCGGAGGAAGAAGCGTTCGAGGATAGCACCGATGATCCCCACACTGACGAGACTAAGACTAATCGAAAGCCAGAAATTCAATCCAATTTTTCCATAAAATGTAAACGCCGCATAGGCACCCAACATGAAGAGGCTTCCGTGGGCAAAGTTTAATACTCCCAGGACGCCAAAAGCAAGGGTCAGTCCAACAGCGAGCAGCCAGAGGTACATTGAAAAGCTTAAACCGATTAGGCCTTGAAAAATTAATTTTTCTAACATTTATTTCCAATCTGAAGGCAGGTCGGGAGACCTGCCCCTACCCTTTGCGGGGTAGGTTTGGGTCTCCTGACCCGAACTGGCTATTTCGTTGCAGCCACAGGTGTAAAAGGTGGATGGCGGTAGTACTCTTTTGCCTGAATCACCCTCAAATCTCCAAGGATCGGCAGTGGATAGTCCGGACTCAGAATCACTCTTCCTGCTGGAACAGTATAGATCGCCTGATGATCCTCTTTTCTAATCAGACGTATCCCTCCGGGGGTCTTCATCTCCATTCCCTCTAAGGCGGCTGCCACTTTACTCGTTTCCAGGCTTTTGGCTTTTTCTATCCCCGCCTTAATTGCATAGATGGCCGCATAGCTTCCTTCGGCAGAGTAGTTGGGAAACCTCCCCCATCTCTTTCTGAATGTGTCAACAAAGGCCTTGTTTTCCGGTGTGACCGGATAGTTATGGATATAGCGGGCAGTTGCCCAAAGCTTTCCTTTGAATTTATCTGCTGCCACTTCTCTGGAGACGCCTTCAAGAAGGTCAACGGAGCCACCCATTCCCTGGAACCAGGCATGGATCTTATCAAAAACTCCGAGCATCAGGGCTTGTCTCAGGAGCATAACCCCTTCACCAGCCCATGGAGTTGAGAAGATGCCGTCCGGCTTTTCAGCCATCACAGCAGCGATATGGGATGAGAAGTCCATCGTCCAGAAAGGTGCCCAGGCTGCTGCCACAAATTCTACATCCGGACGGAATTTTTTGATCGTTTCTTTAAATAAATTCCAGGCAACGTATCCGTATTCATAGTCGCAGTTGATGCCTGCCCACCGCTTGATCTCTGGAAAGTCTTTGAATATCCAGGCGGCAAGGGATTCCTGATAGACTGGGACGGTCATTCTGAAGATCTGTTTGATTCCTTTCTCATAGACCAACTCCTCTGTCAATCTGTGGGTTGATGCGTGGGTGAAGAGATGGAGTCGATCGACTTCCGGGAGCACAGGTCCGATCGCCATGGCACAGCCACTGGAGTCAACCCCGAAGAGGAAGTCAGCTCCCCACTCGGTGACGAGGTATCGGACATTCTTCACAGCCGTAGCAGGTTTTAATTCCTCGTCCATGAATTTCAGTTCGAGTTTTCGCTTTAAGATCCCACCTTTTGCATTGATCTCTTCAATAGCCAGGGTTGATCCAGCCATCATCTGCCAGCCATAATCGGCATGCGCTCCCGAAATAGCCCCCTGGCCCCCAATCTTAATTGGCCCCGCTGCTTTCTTAGCCTGGCCGTAAGTTACCCCGTAACTGCCCAATCCAGTTCCCACGGCCACGCCGCCGATAACTGCACTCTTTAAAAATTTCCTTCTTGTGATTTTTTTAGCCATCACCGATCACCTCCTAATGAATTTTTAAATTTCTTTTTAACCCCAATCCTTCACCTCCTTCTTTTACCTCAACGGTCTTCTGTCTGTCAATAATATTCAATTTACCCCCGATAAGAAAGACCATTAAGAAAGGACCGATGGAATTGGAACTTACTCCACCCATAGAAGAGATATATTTCACTATAAATAAACCTAAGATTTTGTCAAGTTAAAAAGTTTCTCGAACATAAGAAAAATATCCTTGATAGACAAAGAAATGTGTAGTATCAATAGAAATACCTTCATAATCATGAATTTGACCTATGCTCTATTCCCCTGTGAAATCATTAGAATGAGAGAGATGAACTCATCTCGATATTACTTCATGATCCTGAATGATGGAAGGATTGACCTATCCATAGTATCCATAGAGGTGGTATCGTAAGTCCAAAAAATCTTTTAAGGATGACCTTGCAGGAGGGAAGAATGATACCCAAAGAGAAATTGATGAATATGTATGAGAAGATGGTCAGGATTCGACTTTTTGAAGAGAAGGCGGTCGAACTTTTTTTAAAGGGGGTTCTCCCTGGTTTCCTCCACTCTTCTATCGGGCAGGAGGCGGTCTCTGTTGGCGCCTGCTCTGCTCTTCGAGAGGATGATTATATGATCAGCACCCACAGGGGTCATGGAGATATCATTGCAAAGGGTGCAAGGGTAGACCTGATGATGGCTGAGCTCTTTGCGAAAAAGACCGGCTATTGCAAAGGAAAGGGAGGATCGATGCATATTGCCGATTTAGATCTGGGAATCTTAGGTGCCACAGGGATTGTGGGTGCAGGCCTTCCTATTATCAATGGGGCAGCCCTGGCCTGCCAATTAAAAGGTACGGATCAGGTCTCCCTATGCTTTTTGGGGGACGGTGCTTCGAATACAGGATCCTTCCATGAAGCCCTCAATATGGCTTCTGTCTGGAATCTTCCTGTGATCTTTGTCTGTCAGAACAATCTCTATGCAGAGTCAACGCCACAGTGGGTCCATCAAAAGATTCGAGATATTTCCTTAAGAGGCGGGAGCTATGGAATACCTGGGGTGAGTGTGGATGGAAATGATGTCCTGACTGTCTATCAAGCCGCAAGGGAGGCGGTTGAAAGGGCGAGGAAGAAGGGAGGTCCAACCCTCATCGAATGCAAGACCTACCGCTGGTTGGGCCATTATGTTGGGGATCCGAGCACGCTCTACCGGACGAAGGGAGAGGTGGAGGATTGGAAAAAACGAGATCCTATAAAGCACTATCGAACGAAGTTGCTAACCATGGATTTATGTGGGGAAAAGGATTTGGAGGCGATTGACGGCAAACTCGAAAAAGAGATTGAGGAAGCAGTAGCGTTTGCACAAAATAGTCCGGATCCAAACCCTGAAGACGCCCTCGAGGATGTATACATTGGTGAATATATTCCATGAAGGAGGGGGGAATGCGAGAGATTACATACAGAGAGGCTTTGAAGGAAGGTTTGAGAGAGGAGATGAAGAGGGATGAACGGGTCTTTCTCTTGGGTGAAGATATTGCGGAATTTGGTGGGAGCTATAAGGTAACCCAAGGGCTTCTCGAGGAGTTTGGCTCGGCTCGGGTGAGGAATACGCCCATTTCGGAGGCAGCCATTGTTGGCGCTGCATTAGGAGCAGCCCTTCTTGGAATGAGGCCAGTGGCAGAGATCATGTATATTGATTTTTCGACAATTGCTATAGATCAGATTGTCAACCAGATCGCCAAAGTCCGCTACATGTTCGGTGGAAAGGCCAAGGCCTCCCTGGTGATTCGGACCCAAGGAGGAGCGGGCAGGTCATCGGCCGCCCAGCATGCCCAAAGCCTTGAAGCCTGGTACACTCATATTCCTGGGTTAAAGGTGGTGATGCCTTCTACTCCATACGATGTAAAAGGGCTTATCAAATCATCCATTCGGGATGATAATCCAATCCTCTTCGTCGAGCATAAACTCCTCTATAATGAGAAAGGATCAGTCCCTGAAGAAGAATATCTGGTGCCAATTGGAAAGGCAGACATTAAAAGGGAGGGGAAGGATGTGACCATTGTGGCTACATCGCGAATGGTCTTGAGGGCCCTCAAAGCTGCTGAGGCTTTGGCTAAAGACGGGATTGAGGCTGAAGTGGTTGATCCGAGGACATTGGTCCCTCTTGATGAGGAGACGATCCTTCAATCGATCACGAAGACTGGGAGGTTGTTGATCGTTCATGAGGCCTGTAAACGATGTGGATTCGGAGCGGAGATAGCAGCCCTGGCCTCTGAGAAGGCTTTTTACGATCTCGATGCTCCGATCAAAAGAGTTGCGGCTGCCAATACCCCTGTTCCTTTTGCACCGAAATTGGAGAACTTCGTCATCCCCGATGAGAGGGCAATTATCAAAGGGGCGAGGGAATTGCTCGGATAGGAGAGGCTCTCTATGGCAAGGGCGATCACCATTCCTAAGCTCGGTTTGACAATGGAGAAGGCCACGCTCACCACCTGGATGAAGCAGGAAGGGGATCGGGTTGAGAAAGGAGAGTCCATTTGTATCATCGAAACGGACAAAATCAACTTCGAAATTGAGGCTCCTGAATCGGGCATCCTCGTGAAGATCATGGCTAAGGAGGGCGAAGTCCTTCCCGTGGGTGAGATCATCGCAGTGGTTGCCAAGGAAGAAGAGACCTTTGACCTCGATACAGTGATAAAACAAGCTAAAGAAGTTAAGGCACCTCTTGAAGAGAGACCCACTGAAATCCCAATAACTATCTCATCCCCCAGATTAAAAGAAGAGAGAAGAGAAATTAAGGCATCTCCTTTAGCGAGAAGGATAGCAGAAGAAAATGGGGTGAGCCTGGAGGGTATCATCGGAACAGGCCCTGGTGGAAGTATCACCAAGGAGGACGTTCTGAGGGCTGTAGAGGAAAGGGAGATGGGCCCCCTCCAAGTCTCTAAAAGGATTCCACTCAAGGGGATCAGAAAGGTAATTGCTGAAAGGATGACTTTAAGCTGGCATACTGCTCCAAGAGTGACTCAAGTGATGGAAGTGGACATGACAGAAGTAGTCCGCTTTAGAGAGGAGAATCGATCAAATTGGGAATCGAAGGGAGTTCGAGTTTCTTTGAACGATATCTTGATCAAAGTGGTGAGCCAGGCCCTCATGGAGATTCCTGAAATCAATTCGAGTCTGAAAGGGGATGAGGTTGAGGTCTATGGAAATGTGAACATGGGAATTGCTGTCGCCACCGATAGGGGCTTGATCGTTCCAGTTCTGAGGAATACCCATAAAAAATCCCTTCTTGAAATTGCTCAGGAGAGCAGCGTGCTCATTCAAAAAACTCAGGAAGGTAAAATCGGGCCAGACGATCTCAAGTTTGGGACTTTCACTGTCACAAACCTGGGGACCTATGGAATCGACCTCTTCACACCCATTATCAATCAGCCCGAGAGTGCCATTTTGGGATTGGGAAAGCTTGATCGGAAGGTGAAGGTTATTGAGGGAGATAAGATTGCCATTCGGTCGACGATGAATCTCTGTCTCGTCTTCGACCATCGGGTGATCGATGGAGCGACTGCAGCCAGATTTTTAGGACGGTTGAAGGGGATCTTAGAGGACCCAGGTCAATTGAAGGAACTGATGTAGGATATGGAGAGAAGAGTCTTTGATTTGGTCGTTCTGGGCGGAGGTCCTGGAGGGTATAGCTCAGCCCTTCGGGCAGCCATGAAGGGCTTGAAGGTCTGTCTTATCGAAAGGGAAAGGTTAGGGGGAACGTGTTTGAACTGGGGTTGTTTCCCAACGAAGTCCCTTATCCATGATTCTCAACTTTTTTCAGAATTGAGATCCTCTGAATATCTCGAAGGTGAAATTAAACTCAATTTTGAAAAGGTGATGGAACGAAAGGACAAGGTTATCCATAACCTCGTCAATGGAATCGAGACCATATTGATCAATCGTGGGGTGATGATCATCGAAGGGAATGGAAGGTTTGTCGATTCAAAAAATTTAATCGTTAAGAAAAAGGATGGTTCTGAAGTTACAATAAGTGGAGGGAGGATGATCATTTCCACTGGTGCCTTACTCGATCCATCCCCTTTCAGAACAGATGGTGAGAGGACTCTATCAAGTCGAGATGCCCTGAGCCTAAAAGAGTTACCCAGAAGCTTGGCGATTGTTGGCTGTGGGAGGAGGGGGGTTGAGTTTGGGACGATCTTTCGAGGGTTCGGTTGTGAGGTGGTCTTAGTAGAAAAAGGGGATCGGATCCTCCAGCAGGAGGATGTGGAGATCTCCCATCGGCTAAGGCGTATCCTCACGATGAAGGGAATTAAGGTGATGATTCATACCGAAGCTGTGGATGCAAAGATTTCTGATAAGGGCAAAATCATCCTCAGCCTCAATACAAAGAAGGGATTGGAACAGATCGAGGTTGAAAAGGTTTTGATCCCCGGGAGAAGGTTTGGAAATATAGAAGATCTTGGCCTGGAAAATGTACGGATTGCTCTACAGGATGGCTTTATACGAGTGAATGAAAACCTGGAGACTTCTGTCTCTGGCACCTATGGTGTCGGTGATGTAAATGGAAAGGGCTTTCTTGCTCATAAAGCCCTTGTCGAGGGAATCCTATCAGTAGATCAATTTACTGGAAAGTCGATGAAGATCGACCTTCGACTCCTTCCCCGATGCACGTATACGAGTCCTGAGATTGGCTCCATCGGTTTGACCCAAAAGGAGGCAGAGGAGAGGGGTGAGGAGATCGAAGCAGGTAAATTTCCAATGGCTGCCTCGGGTAGGGCAGCCACGCTCGGACAGGATCAGGGCATCCTTAAGATCATTTTTGGAAAGAGATATGGTGAGATCCTGGGAGTTCATATCTTGGCCCCCCAGGCGACAGAACTCATTTCCATCGCCTCTTTGGCTATGCGTAATGAGATGGGGGTTGAGGAGTTGAAGGCTGCGGTATATGCCCATCCAACTCTTTCTGAGGCCTTCTTCGAAGCAGCCCTCGACATGAAGGGAGAGGCGATCCATTTCTTAAAGAGTGGAGTAGAATTATAAAACGACGCCCACCTCTCCAGGCCCGCATGGTTTCATCGTTTCTGGATCAATCACTTCAACAAGGAAAGGTGTTCCGATTTTCCCCTTTTCCCCTCTCCCCAGTGGGGAGAGGGAGGAGGTGAGGGGTTTATTTTCTTGATGGCCATTGAAGGGGTGGTGCATAGATGGCTTGGGTCCCAAGCTCTTCTTCAATGCGGAGGAGTTGGTTGTATTTGGCTACACGATCCGTTCTGGAAGGAGCACCTGTCTTGATCTGACCGGCATTGGTAGCCACTGCTAAGTCAGAGATTGTAGTATCCTCTGTCTCTCCCGAGCGATGGGAGATAATCGTCCGGTAACCTGCTCTTTTAGCCATCTCAATCACTTCAAGGGCTTCAGTCAACGTCCCAATCTGGTTGGGTTTGATCAAAATCGCATTGGCCACATCTTCTCGGATGCCTCTGGAGAGACGTCTCGGGTTAGTGACGAAGAGGTCATCTCCAACCAATTGGACTTTTTTCCCAAGTCGAACCGTCATCATCTTCCATCCCTTCCAGTCATCTTCGGCAAGACCATCTTCAATGGAAAGGATGGGAAACTTCTTGATCAGGGCTTCATAGTAGTCGATCATTTCGGCGGAAGTCCTTTTTGGCTTCTTTTCAGCCTTGAGGAAATAGAATCCATTCCTGTAAAATTCAGTGCCTGCGGAATCGATCCCAAGCCCCACATCCTTTCCAGGACGATAGCCTGATTTTTTAATAGCCTCAAGGATCAGAGAGAAGGCTTCCTCATTGGAGTGAAGGTTTGGGGCAAATCCTCCCTCGTCACCGACAGAGGTTTTGTAGCCTTTTTTCTTCAATATCGATTTGAGGTGGTGAAAGACTTCAACTCCCATTCGGAGGGCCTCCCTGAAATTCTTGCCCCCGATGGGCAGGATCATACATTCTTGCAAATCTAAGTTATTGTCAGCATGAACACCGCCGTTAAGAATGTTCATCTGAGGGAGAGGGAGATGGTTCGCCGAAAGACCTCCAATATGTTGGTATAAAGGAATGCCCAAATGATTAGCTGCTGCTTTAGCACAGGCGAGTGACACGCCCAAGAGGGCATTGGCTCCTAATCTTATTTTATTAGGAGTTCCATCCCATTGAAGCATTGCAGTGTCAATCCCCTTTTGATCGAGGACGTCCATTCCCACGAGTTTAGGCGCGATCACCCGATGGATATGTCCGACAGCCTTCTGCACCCCTTTACCGAGGTAGCGCTTTGGATCTTTATCCCTTAACTCCAACGCTTCATGACTTCCTGTGGAAGCTCCGGAAGGGACAGAGGCTCTTCCTGTGATACCACTTTCCAAAAGAACCTCAACTTCCACAGTAGGGTTTCCTCTCGAATCGATGATCTCCCTTCCAATAACCTGAATGATGGCCGGCATATTGACCCCCTTTAAAATATAAATCCAAATGTCAAAGTTCAAAATGGGATTCTGAAATCGAAGACCCTGAACTTGTTTCAGGGCAAGGTTCAGAATGACATTCTTGTCATGCCGAACTTGTTTCGGCATCTCAGATGAGCTTTGAATTTGATTTGAGCTTTGAAATTTGACATTATCGACCCTAATATTCCTTTCCATTTAAAATTCGAGTCCCCACATAGATGTAGTGGGTTCCTGAAAGGATGGTGAAAAGAGTCGCTCCGTATATGGCAACGGTGGAGAGTTGCTGAAAGATAGAGTCGTATCTTGCCATTAAAACAAGAAGGATCGTAGCAATCTGGAAGTCCGTGGTGATCTTGCTTATGAAACTTGGTCGAATTTTTGGACGGTAATTGGTAAGAAGCAACACGAGAAAGCCGACCAGGATGATGACATCTCGCGTGATGACGATGACCGTCAACCAGCTGGGAAGCATTTCAATAATGGCGAGAGTGACATACGAAGAAGAGAGGAGGAGCTTGTCAGCGATGGGATCGAGATAGGCCCCCAATTCAGTCCGTCTGTGAGTAATCCGTGCAACCATCCCGTCAATTCCATCTGTAATCCCGGCCACGGCAAAAGTGACAACGGCCCAACCAAAAGATTTATTAATAATGAGAATGACGAAGACGGGGATCAGAAGGACCCTGATCAGGGTCAAGATATTGGGCAGATTCATTAGTAACCCAAATTGCGGAATGCAGAATTCGGAACGCGGAATTTAAATCCGAAATTGAGAAATCGAAATTGAATATTCCGAAATCCGAAATGGTTTATTCGTAGATATTCTCGGCCTCCCCCTTGTAGAGTTCTTTAAAGGTCGTGAACTTATCCAGAAAGGCCAGCTCGATCTTGCCGATGGGTCCATTGCGTTGCTTTCCGATGATCACTTCAGCCTTGCCTCGATTTGGGTTGTCTTCTGATCGATTGTAAACCTCGTCCCGGTAAAGGAATAGGATCAAATCGGCATCCTGCTCGATCGCTCCGGATTCACGGAGGTCTGATAGTTGAGGCCTATTCCCTGTTCGTTCCTCAGTCCGCCGGCTGAGCTGGGAGACAGCGATCACTGGAATATTGAGCTCCTTGGCCAGAGCCTTTAAGGAACGGGAGATCTCAGAGATCTCCTGCTGGCGGCTCTCGGCTTTCGTCCTTCCTCTCATCAGTTGAAGGTAGTCCACCACAAGCATACCCAGTCCATGTTCGGCGTTGAGGCGCCGGGCTTTTGCCCTCAACTCGAGGACCGAGAGGGCGGCCGTATCGTCAATGAAGATGGGAGCATCGGAAAGGTTGCCCGCTGCGAGCGTGAGTCTTGGCCAATCGCTCTCAGTGAGAAACCCCGTCCTGATTCGTGTCCCCTCTACCCGGGCTTCGGAGCAGAGCATACGGAGTACCAGTTGTTCCTTCGACATCTCTAAAGAGAAGATAGCCGCAGGAATCCTCTTCTCGATGGCTGCATATTGGGCGAGGTTGAGACAAAAGGCGGTCTTGCCCATGCTTGGCCTTCCGGCGACGATGATCAGATCAGAAGACTGGAAACCTGCGGTCATCCGATCCAATTCTTTAAACCCTGAGGGGACGCCCGTGACGAGTTCTTTCTTCTCGTAGAGCTTTTCGATCGTCTTGAAACTCTCCTTGACAATATCCCGGATGGAATAAAAGGTAGGCCTCACTCGATGTTCAGAAATCTCGAAAATGGACCGCTCGGCCTCATCGAGAAAGCCTTCCACATCGGTTCGATCTTCATAACTCTGAGTGATGATGCCGGTCGATGTTTGAATCAACTTTCGAAGGATGGCCTTTTCCTTGACGATCCTGGCATAGTATTCGATATTGGCAGCGGTGGGAACCGAATCGATCAGGGAGGCGAGATACGAAGCTCCTCCGACCGAATCGAGCTGGTTCAATTTTCGAAGTTCGTTCGTTAAGGTGATCAGATCCGCAGGTTCGTCACGCTCCGAGAGGTTGATCAAGGCATTGAAGATCTTACGATGAGCATCTCGATAAAAGTCATCCGGGGTAAGAATTTCCGTCACCTTATTGATGGCACCATTTTCAATAAGGATACCTCCCAATACGGATTGCTCCGCCTCGAGATTCTGAGGTGGAAGTTTGTGGGCGGAGAGATCCAGATCGTTCATTCACCATCACTCCTGAACCACCCAGACCTTGAGATGGGCGGTCACCTCCGGATGGAGTTTGATCGGCACGGTGTACATCCCCAAATTCTTAAAAGGCTCTTCCAATAGAATCTTCTTGCGGTCAACATCGATCCCGTTCTCCCTCAGATAGTTCTCGATCTCCATTGAGGTCACCGATCCGAACAGCTTTCCGCTTTCCCCAACGTTTTTAGCCAAGGTACAAGAGAGCTTTTCAATCTGCTCAGCAATCCTCTCGGCGTCCTTCTTCGTCTTTCCCATACGCTGTTGAACCTGACGCTTTTGATGCTCCAGGATCTTGATGCTTTTCTCTGTGGCAAGAATGGCCTTCTTCTGAGGGATGAGATAGTTTCTCCCGTACCCGTCAGAGACTTTTGCTGTATCTCCAGCCTTTCCAAGAGAAGGGACATCCTCTAACAAAATGACCTGCATGAATTACCTCCAGGCCCGGGAAAAATAGAAAATTCTAAAACGGATTTAGTGCTTCGAATTTCATGCTCGTTTACCGCATGGCTGTCGCAAATGGCAGAATAGCAATATTACGTGCCCTTTTAATAGCGATCGTCACCTCTCTCTGGTGTTTTGCGCAGTTTCCGGAGATCCTTCGGGGGATGATCTTCCCCCTTTCGGTTATGAAATAACGAAGGATCTTTGGATTTTTATAGTCGATATCCAGTTTCTTATCGGTGCAGAATCGACAGACCTTTCGCCTCAGAAAAGGCTTTTTCTTCCTGTCGGTTCCTGTTGTCTCAGAAGGTTTCCTCATTCTTTTCTCCTCTCTCATAATGTATTCCTCTCATCCGCCGGCAAACAGCTAAGTTCGTTTCTTTCCTCTAACTTTCGGAGGTCAGTGGCGATTATCTCCATCCGTGTACATTTTTTCCCCTCGGGCGTTTGCCAGTGTCGTTGGTTAAGTCGCCCCACAACAAGAATGTGTTGGCCCCCCTGGAGAAGGTCGAATTTCAGTTCGGCCAATTCCCCAAAAGCCACAATATCGATCAGATTCTGGCCTCCGTGCCCTGAACCATAATGGCTGAGGGCTTGTCTCTTACCGTCACGGGTTAGGGGCTTAATAGAGGATTCGTCCGAATTATTCAATTCCAGGGGGAATTGAATCACTGGAGATCCGTCCAGACGATAGCGACGCCGAGGAGAGGTTGCCACTCTTCCCGTGACGATGACACGGTTATAAGAAGTCATACCCTTTGCTCTTCCTCCGATTCATCACCCGGGGGCTCCTCTGGAAAGGAGGCTTCCGAGGAAGGGGTACGTGTTTCGTCCAACCGAACAGACTGGAACTTCATCACTGCATCCATGACTCGAAAATTTCTCTCCAATTCAGAGAGCAGGGTGGGTGATCCCGTAAAGTGCATCAGGATGTAATGGCCTCTGGCTTTCTTCTTGACGTTATAGGCGAGTTTTCGTTTTCCCCAATCTTCAACCTTTACGATCTCCCCATTGTTTTGCGTGACAATTCCTTTGATTTTTTCGACGGTAGATTGAGCCTGTTCTTCTTCAAGGTCGGGGTCTAAAATGAAGATCGTTTCATATTGCCTCATGAGTCACCTCGTCGTGGATTATAGCCCTAAAACAATGCTTAGAGCAAGGGGCACAAGTCTAAAATAAATTTCAAATACCAGATTCCAAATAAATTCCAAACTCCAATTCCAAATGACCTAAACGATTTTGTTTGAAATTTTGAATTTTGGATATTGGGATTTGTTTGTTATTTTGGTGCTTGGGATTTGGTGCTTATACTTCATTCTGTTTTCATCACGTCCGGCTTGACCACTCCTGCGATATGCCCTCGGTTGACCTTCACTCTCACCTTATCTGAGATTTCAAGGGTGATAATGGTGTCTCGAAGGCCAGTGATCTTCCCGTAGATCCCTCCATTGGTCAAGATATAGTCTCCTACCTTGAGGGTATCCAATAGTTTTCGATGCTCCTTCGTACGCTTCTGTTGAGGTCGAATGAGCAGAAAGTAGAAGATGACGAAGATGAAGATGATGGGGAGAAAGCTCCAGAGTTGAGACCCTTGGCCTCCACCTCCCGGTTGGGGCCCCATAGCATATGCCAATTCCATTCCCATAAACCCTCCTTTTTTCTTTTTCTTCTACCCGCAGGTGGTGACGCGGTGAACAGAATTTTCTGCTTCCAATCCTTCTGGATGAGAGCAGTGGGTTTTATAGAGATTGAGGAGACGTTCCCCTCGGATCGCCTCCTGGATACTCTTTATAAAATTCATATAATACGAAAGGTTGTGAATCGTATTTAACCTTGAAGATAAGATCTCGTTGGCCAGGTAGAGGTGACGGAGGTAAGCCCGAGAGTAGTGGCGGCACGTGTAGCAAGCACATGCTTCATCGACCGGGCTTTCGTCCTCAGCATATTGTGCCTGTTTGATCGACATCTTTCCCATGGAGGTAAAAAGCATTCCATTTCGAGCATTCCTCGTCGGAAGGACGCAGTCGAAGAGATCGATCCCGATCTTTACCGCCTCGAGGATATCTTGTGGCGTTCCGACGCCCATTAAATACCTCGGAGCATTCTCCGGCAGAAAAGGAGTCGTCCATTCGAGGACGTTAAGCATCAGAGATTTAGGTTCACCCACACTGAGACCGCCGATGGCATATCCTTGGAAATCCACCTCTACCAAGGCCTTGGCACTCTCCTCCCGCAGATCGCGGTACATGCCTCCCTGTACAATGGCGAAGAGGGCAGGGTCGGTTTCTCGTCTCTTTTTGAATGATCTCTTCGCCCACAGCGTGGTCAGCGAAGTTGAGGCCTTCACATAATTATAAGAGGAAGGGTAAGGGACACACTCATCCAGAACCATGGCGATGTCAGAGCCGAGGGTTCTCTGGATCTCCATCACCCGTTCAGGGGTGAGAAAACGAGGGGAGCCATCGATGTGAGATTGGAATGTGACCCCCTCCTCAGAAATCTCTCGGAGCTTCGCCAGGCTGAAGATCTGGTAACCACCGCTATCCGTCAAAATGGGTCGGTCCCAGTGAATGAATGTATGGAGGCCGCCCAGTCTCCCAATGGTCTCATGTCCTGGCCTGAGGTAGAGATGGTACGTGTTTCCCAGGATCGCTTCTACGCCCACCTCCACCAACTCCTCTGGAGTCAGGGATTTGATCATCCCCTGAGTTCCTACAGGGAGGAAGGCAGGGGTGGAGAAGGAGCCGTGGCCCGTCTCGATTCTCCCAAGCCTCGCTCGAGTGGAACGGTCTTTCTTGATGATCTCGAACCGAAAAGCCATATCTCTTTAAAAAACGTGATCCGTGTCTGTGATTCGTGTCCGTAATCAATCGAAATATTAAGAGTCTATTCTCAAGATTTTTTGACACGTGACACGGTCACGCCTGCGTGCCGTAACGCACTTCGGCGTGCAGGCACGGTCACGTTATTTTCTATAGGATGAGCATCGCATCGCCGTAACTGTAAAATCTATATTTTCTCTCAACGGCCTCCTCATAGGCCTTTATCAGGAGATCTTTTCCTGCAAAGGCTGAAACCAGCATGATGAGTGTTGATTTGGGAAGATGGAAATTGGTGACCAGCCCGTCGAGTACACGAAAATGATAAGGAGGATAGATAAAAAGGGAAGAGAAACTCCTCCCTACCTTGACTCGACCCCCTGTGTCGGAGAACGATTCGAGGGCTTTGGTTGTGGTTGTCCCCACCGCGATCACCTTTCCTCCCCTCTTTTTCGTCTCTTCAATCTCTTTGGCCGCTTTCTCTGATATCTCTACCCATTCTGCTCCCATCCTATGATCTTCGACCTTCTTGACCTTTACTGGCGCAAAGGTTCCTATTCCAATATGGAGAGTGATCCACCTGAGGCTAACCCCTTTCTCTCTGAGCAATCTAAGCAGGGAATGGGTGAAATGGAGACCTGCGGTCGGAGCAGCAATCGATCCGTCTCTCTCGGCGAAGATGGTCTGATAACGGTCTCTGTCCATTGGTCCGTCCTCGCGTTTGATGTAAGGGGGGAGGGGGACGTGGCCAATCCTTCGGATGATTTCCATAACCTCGCCCGTACCGGAGAAGTAAATCTCCCCTTTCCCATCCTTCACCTCTTTCACCACCCCGTAAAGGTCCTCTCCGAATTGGATTCGGGTTCCTGGTTTCATCTTGCCCGAGCCCTTGATCAGGACCTCCCATTCTCCATTGGCCCCATTCCACGAAGGGATGAGAAGGATCTCGCACCTCCCTCCGGTCTCCTTCCTCCCGATCAGCCGAGCCGGAAGGACACGGGTATCGTTCATCACAATGAGATCCCCAGGATGGAAATAATCCAAGATATCCCGAAACTCCCGGTGCTCAATCGTGCCACGGCCTCGACGGAGCACCATCAATCGGGACTCTCCCCTTTGGGGCGATGGATATTGTGCAATCAAGGATGACGGAAGACTATAGTTGAATTCTTCGATTCTCATATTCGATGAAGCAACAATAATTTAAACTAAATAAAACTAACAGACTTAACCCAAATGTGCAAGCAAAATATTGGTCTCTTGGGGAGTCGGAGGGTTGACATTTTGATTTTCATCGAGTAATCTAAGGCGTATCCAATTTTTGGAGCAGGGGAAGGATGAAAAAATTCTCTTATAAGGATGCAGGGGTAGATATTGAAAAAGGGAACGCCTTCATCCAGGCGATCAAACCAATGGTGGAATCGACGTTCCGGCCAGAGGTGTTGACGAGGATCGGAGGTTTTGCAGGTTGTGTTTCCCTTAATCTGGAGCGTTATAAGAGACCGATCTTGGTCTCGTCGACGGACGGCGTAGGTACGAAGCTGAAGATCGCCTTTATGACGGATCGTCATGATACAGTGGGAATCGATCTTGTTGCCATGTGTGTCAATGATATCGTGGTCAGCGGAGCGAGGCCCCTCTTTCTCTTGGATTATTTAGCGACCTCTCACCTGGACCCCGAGAAGGCGATGAAGGTGATGAGCGGGATCGTGAAAGGATGTGTTGAAGCGGAATGCTCGCTCATCGGTGGTGAAACAGCCGAGATGCCAGGATTTTATAAAGAAGGAGAATACGATCTGGCTGGGTTTGCCGTTGGGATTGTGGAAGATGCTCAATTGATTGATGGCTCCAGCGTGACCGTGGGTGACAAATTGATCGGCATCGCTTCCAGCGGACTTCACAGCAATGGATACTCCTTAGTGAGAAAGATCCTCCTCGATGCACATAAAATGGATCTCGAAGAAAGGGTTGAGGAGATCGGAGAGGTGTTAGGTGAAGAGCTCCTGCGCCCTACCAAGATCTATGTCAAGACGATTCTCAACCTCGTCAGGGACTTCAACATCGCAGGGATCGCTCATATCACTGGCGGAGGTATGAGGGGAAATCTCCCGCGGATAATCTCAAAAGGCTGTAAAGCTGTCATCCATAAAGGGTCCTGGGAGATTCCTCCCATCTTTTCCTTTTTGCAAGAGAAGGGGGATATTCCTGAGGAGGAAATGCTCCATACCTTCAACAACGGGATTGGGATGATTCTCATCGTTAAAACGAAGGAGAGCGAGGAGATCTTGGAAAGGCTAAACTCCTTGGGCGAGAGGGCGTTTCTCATTGGAGAGATCGTGAAGACCGACAAGGAACACGAGCCGATCGAGTTTGTCTGAAGCTTATGTTGTCGTTATTCCATCCCACCCAATCCTTCTCATCATGCCTTTTGTTATCACTATGCGCAAAATGCTTAATCTCTTTTATTCAGCGGTGAGACATCGATGAAACGGCAAGGTGCTGTGTACGATGTGATTGTGTTGGGGTCTGGCCTGGGGGGGTTGATCGCAGGGGCCCATTTGTCAAAGGAACACCGCCGGGTACTGCTATTGAAAGAGAAGAGATATCACCTCTCCTGTCAAGAAAATGGATACCGGTTTGTTCCTTTTTCGAATTTTTCAGAAAAACGCATCAAACAGACCCTCTTAAAAAGAATCTCGAAAGAGTTGGATTTCTCTTTATCAGTAAGTGATCGTGGGATGGGTAGAGAGGGTGAAACGAAATTTAGAGATCCGAAGCAGATGGTTCCTTTCCAGGTGATCCTTCCCAAGGCAAGAATCGATCTCTTTTGCCAACGCTCGATGCTTCAGGGGGAATTGAGGAGGGAGTTTCCGAAAGAGATTGTCCAAATCGAAAATTTCTATAACGAAATGGAGGAACTTCAGCTTCTCATAAAGAAGGAGAAAGCGAAAGAAGGACCAAAATCAGTCTTTCCCATTCAACCTCGGTCTCGGATCAAAAGGTGGTGGCCTTTCGGAGCCCTCCCAAGAGGGAGGATGGATAAGAGGCTTGCTCCATTTTCGAGGGAGTTTCGAGATTTCATACAGTTGCAATTGATCTCGTCGGCCAATCTTTATTCAGATCGATTTCCCATCTCTTTAGCTAATTATCTCTTGTCCCATGAGGAAACGGAAGAAAGGGTCTTAGGGATAGATTTGGAAGGGTTGGAAGAGAGGATTTTCGAAAAATTTTTTCAATCTGGGGGAAGAATTGAAGGGGTGGAAGAGGTGGAGAAGGTGGAAAGGGCATGGAGGAAGGGGTTTACCCTCTCATTCAAAGCAGATGAGAGAGTATTCCGATCCAAATTTCTTATTCTTAATTCTCCTCTCTACTACCTTTCAAACTTCCTGGGTAAGAAGGCAAGACTTCTATCGAAGTGGACGGAGAAGATCCAACCGCGATACCTAATCCTTCCTCTCTTTTTGGGGATTCGTGAGAAGGTGGTACCGGTCGGCATGAGAAACCTCCTCGTCTCCATTTTGGATTTGGATAAACCTTATGAAGGAGGGAATCTCCTCTTTCTTAGCTTGAGTCAAAAGGGAGATGAGGCAGAGGCACCAGAAGGAAGAAGGGCCCTCATCGTTGAAAGTCTGATGCCCCCTAAAGCATGGGGGCCGGATTCGTTCGTTGAGCATCAGAAGGGGGTGATGAAACATCTATATCATCTCTTCCCATTCCTTGAGGAACATATCGAGTTTGCTGAGTGGGATTGGGCAAAGGAACAATTTTCGTGCTGGTCTTATCCTCACTTTCTTTATGAGACAACTTTCGATTTTCAATGGAGAGAAGGGGTCGTTCCTCACCGAATATCAAGAAACCTCTACTTCATCGGAAAAGAGAACTTTCCCTACCTGGGCATGGAAGGGGAGGTTCTCAGCGGGCTGATCGTTGCTAAAAAGATTTTAGAGAAATCGTCATAAGCGTTCGATTCAATATCCGGACGGACAGTCTCATCGAGGAGTCGGATTATTCGGTTTTATTGCTTCCGTGATCGTCCTTGAGGCTGGCCCCGTCTATAACGTTTTTATGACGGGTATCCGGAGAGTAAGTGTTTCTGGGATCCAGTGGTTATGGCTTATAGCTTCATTTTCTAATGAATTTTTATAAATTTCCTAATCGATCTCATGGATTACCTGTGCCTATTCTTTAGGCAAAGTGCTGAAAGTGGCTTCCTTCAAGCCTCAAAGAAAAGAATTCCACAGCAAATCAACATCTTTTGTGGATGGAGATACGTCATCTCCTTGAAATAAAAATATTTTTAAAAAATTTTCTCACGTTAGCAAAAAATCTTCAGGTTAATTGAACGCCCCAGAGAAAAATCATCTATAGGGCGTTCAATATTAGATTATCTATCAAAATACTTTTGTATCTCCTTGGGATCTTTAGTCTTATTCAAGGCCAGATGAGAAGAATTCGCGCTTTCTGTGGATTGAGATCATCCGCTTGGAAATTAACAGAAATCGATTCAAGAATTTCAAGAGGTGGGCTATAATGAGGGCCATCGAAGATGGTTTCAAGGAGAGAACGATGGCCAAATTTAAGCCTTTATTTTGAGGGAGGTGGAGGGGGTCTTTGGCAGAGAGACTCTTGAGTGGAGAAGGGCTGCTCTTTATCTTTCTCATCGTTTAAGTGATCTCCCATTGCGGGAGATAGGGAGGTTTTTTGGGATAGGTCCCTCAGGGGTGAGTCAGAACACCCGAAGGGTTGAAGCCCTCCTAAAAGAAGATAAGAAGTTGAAAAACTGAAGGAAACCTTGAGTGAATAGTGTAGGCCTTTCACCAAACCTCCTACTACCATCACCCTCCCCTCTCCCGTCAAGGGAGAGGGTGAAAGAACTAACATCAATGTCCATTCTTCCGATACCAATTCACCTTGACATTCCCCATGTATTTGCTAAACTCCTTCAGCATGAGCCAGATTGGGTTCAAGAAAAGAGAGATCGAAACAGATGTTTTGTGTATCGGTGGGGGCATTGCGGGTTTGATGGCTGCCATTCGGGCGTCGGAATGTGGTAGCAAGGTATTGGTGGTTGAAAAAGCAGACACCCTTTATAGTGGCTCCGGTGGGCTGGGGAATGATCATTTCATGTGCTACATCCCTGAGGTTCATGGTTCGGATATCGAACCCATGATCGATGAATTCCAAAGAGGGCAGCAAGGTGGGCTGAGGGATCGTTCTTTCATCATGACATGGCTTGAATATTCCTATGAGATGGTGAAGCTATGGGATAGCTGGGGAATCCCTATGAAGTATAAGGGGCAATACGAATTCGCAGGCCATGCCTTGCCAGGCCATCTCCTGATGAACCTTCACTATGCCGGCGCAAATCAGAAGAAGATCCTTACTGAGCAGGCCTTAAAAAGGAAAGTAAAAATCCTCAACAGAGTGATGTGCTTCGACTTACTTTACGATATGGGCAAGGTGTGCGGAGCCATAGGGATTAATACAAGAGAAGATGAGACTTTGATCATTCGATCTAAGAGTGTTGTATTAGGCACAGGGTCGGTGATGAGATTATATCCTGCCTCAACGCCAGCATGGATGTTCAATACTCGTCTCTCTCCAACATGTGTGGGTGACGGTCGAGCCATGGCCTATCGTGCAGGCGCAGAACTCGTTAGTATCGAAATTCCTTTGATCCGGTGCGGTCCAAAGTACTTTGCGAGAGCAGGAAAGGCAACTTGGGCTGGAGTTTTAAGAGACCCCTCAGGCAGACCTGTTGGGCCTTTTGTGACGAAGCCGGATAATAAGTACGGAGATCCTGTCGTTGATATCTATCAAGATATGTTTGTAGATTATAAAAAATCTGGCAGGGGCCCTGTTTACATGGATTGCGATGGTTTGTCAGATGAAGAGCTTGATTATATGCTTCACTGGTTGAGAAACGAGGGGAATGTTTCCCTCTTAAGGTACTTGGAGGAAGAGGGGATTGATATCAGGAAAAACCCGATCGAGTTCTGGACGTATGAACATGAACTCTTCCCGAGAGGGGGAATCTATTACAATGAACGTGCGGAGACTTCGATAGATGGTCTCTATGCCGCAGGTGATGAATTCTTTGGAGGGATATCAGGCGCAGCTGTATTTGGCTGGATTGCCGGAGAAAACGCTTCAGCCTACGCAAAAAAACATGATGTTAACGAGTCGAATGGCCCTGAGATCCAGTCAAAAGAGAATGAGTCTTTGTTGTTAGAGTTACGGAATAGAAGAGTCGGGCCGGACTGGAAAGAGGCGAACATTGCGCTCCAGCAAATCATGTGTGATTATGCGGGACTCGTTCGATCAGAGACTTTGTTGGAGGCAGGGCTTCGAGCTTTGCTAAAGGTGAAGGAGAAGGCTAAGAAGAGGATGATGGCAAGAAATTCTCATGAGCTCATGCGATGCCTTGAAGTGCTCAACATGATCGAGATAGGAGAACTCGTATTCACGACGGCAAGAGAGAGGAAGGAGACGAGAGGTAAGCACATCCGAGTGGATTATCCTTTTACCAATCCTCTGTTGGAGAAGTTGCTTGTTGTAACAAAAACGGAAAAGGGGCCCATGCTTGAGTGGAGGATAGCCAGGAAATAAGAGATGCCGCCTGTAATCGACAAGGAGAAGTGTATATGCTGCGGTCAGTGCGTTGAGGCATGCCAGTGTGACGTCTTTTTTGGTTCTAAGAAAGATGAAATACCGAACGCGATCTATCCAGACGAATGCTGGCATTGTAACGCCTGTGTAGAGGCTTGTCCGGCCGAGGGAGCGATCAAACTCAGGATCCCGCTTCCTCTGATGATACTCTATAAAGAAAGAAAATAAGAAAGGAGGGAAAAGAAATGAAATGGATGAAGTTTATTCTCTTTATTATTGGTGTGTATGCTTTTGTAGGTAGCGTCGCCTCGACCCAAGCATCCGCCGCAACTGAGCTTATCCCCCTTTATACTCCTCCAGTCGGTGGTACTGCCTATGTTTTGGGAGCAGGCATTGTGAGTGTGACGAATAAGTATCTTATCGATGCTCACCTCGTCCATGAGGCGACCACAGGGACGATGGACATGGTGAGGCGGATGATGAGCCGGGAGGCTGTGAAGAAGCCCTGCTTTGCCATTTTTGGAACTCCTGATGCTTGGAAGGCCTATAAAGGACTTGAGGTTTATGCGGGCAAGCCTTTCTCTGAGCTCCGAGCCGTCGTCTTTGTTAATGCTTCAGACATGTATCTCGTCGTTCCGACCAACTCGCCCATCAGATCGTTTGCCGACGTAAAGGGTAAACGCATTGGTATTGGAGGTCCGGGGAGCACCGTTGCCACCAGCGCGCTTCTCTTCCTCGAATATTCTGGTGTAGCCAAGAAAGATTTCAAACCTTATTACTACACATACAGAGAATCCGTTGAGGGAATCCAGGATGGGAGTCTTGATGGCGGCTTTGTGGGCGGGGGGTATCCTATTGCCATCTACACTGAACTCGCGATGAAGCACGATGTTCGAATCGTACCCATCGATGAGAATGTCCTGAAGAAGGTGATGGCTGATCATCCATACTATTATGGGACTGTGGTCAAGGCAAAATCTTATAAGGGGTTGGAACAAGACACGCCCATCTATGGGTTCACAACGGCTCTCTTCACCATTTCGGGTGTAAGCACCGATTTCGTCTATGCTGTTCTTAAAAACCTTTTCGATCATAGAGCAGACTATTATGCTGTCCATCGATCGGCAAGGGATATGACACCAGAAGACGCCATGAAAGGGATTCCGGTTCCCTTCCATCCAGGTGCAGAGAAGTATCTTAAAGAGATTGGTGTGATGAAGAAGTAATCGGAAAACGGGTGGTATCATGAAACCTCATCAGGAAATTGGAACCCCTCTTGAGAAAGGAGCAAGCCAGTGGGGGACACGGCGGGTCCTCATCTTCATCATTGCCCTTGCAATGGCACTCTTTCATATGTACACCGCTGGTGTCCGTCAATTACCGGGTGTACAGCAGCGGACCATCCATCTCTCCTTTACTCTGGCCCTCATCTTTCTCCTCTTCCCGTTTAAGGCAAAGAGCGGCGAAGCTGGAGAGGGGAAGGTTGCTGAAGAAGATCGACCTATCACAATCATCGATCTCTCTTTTCTCATATTCGCATTTTTCATTGGTGCCTATGTGTTTATCAATTACGAGAACATCAGCTTCCGCACTGGCATCCCCAATTTTCTGGACTCCTTTTGCAGTTTCCTGGCCATTCTCTTGGTGCTTGAGGCAACCCGGCGGGTGATCGGATGGGCCATCGTGATCATCTGTTTCGTGGGATTTCTCTATCTGGCCTTCGGGACCCAACTCCCCATCTATCTGGCCCATACAGGATTTACCTTTGAGCAGGTCATCAACTTCACTTTCTTCAGCACCGATGGGATCCTTGGCCCTGCCCTTGCGGTCTCAGCCACGGTGATCGTCGTCTTTATTATCTTCGGTTCGTTTTTACAGACCTCAGGGGCAGGGCCACTCTTCATGGATACGGGTATGGCTCTGTTTGGGAAGTATAGAGGAGGGCCGGCAAAGGCTGCTGTCCTGGGAAGTTGCCTGTTCGGAATGATTACAGGGAGTCAGGTGGCGAATGTCGGAGCGGTGGGTGTTTTCACCATTCCGCTCATGAAGAAAGGAGGATACCGACCTGAGGTTGCTGCTGCGATTGAAGCTGTCGGCTCCACAGGGTCGATGATCATGCCTCCGGTGATGGGTGCAGCAGCCTTTATCATTCCAGAGATGATCGGCGGGACTTATTTGGATGTGGTGAAGGCAGCGATTATACCTGCTCTTCTTTTCTATACTACATTGTACATGGTTGTTGAACTCCAGGCGGTCAAGCTCGGACTCCGAGGATTCCCCCAAGCCGAACTTCCAAATCTAAGAACCATTTTCAGAGAGAAAGGGCACATGCTCATTCCCATCATGGTCCTTATCTATTTCCTCGCCATTAAGATGAGCACTCCGCCGCGGGCGGCCTTCTGGGCTGCTGTGGCCTGTATCCTGGCGAGTCAAATGCGTCGGGGGACAAGAATGGGTCTTTGGCAAATCGTTTCTGCTCTCGTGAATGGTTCAAGGGGAGCCCTCATCGTGGCTGCCTGTTGCGCATCTGCTGGTATTATCACAGGCACAATCAGCATGGCCGGGCTGGGCGAGCGTTTTTCGGACGTCCTCATCACCCTTGCCGGTGGAAGTGCCATCCTCCTTCTCGTTCTGACGATGATCGCCTCCATTATCCTTGGGCTTCCCCTTCCACCGGTGACATGCTATCTGATCCTGGCTGTCTTGGCAGCTCCTGCGCTCATCAAAGCGGGTATCCATCCGATGGCAGCACACCTCTTTGTCTTCTTCTTTGGGACCCTTGGCAATATCAGTCCTCCTGTGGCCCCCACCTCTTTTGCGGCAGCAGGTTTGGCGGGAACAGACCCCGTGAGGACGACAAACCTTACCTTTTTATTCTCCTTGCCGGTATTTTTGGTCCCCTATCTCTTTGTCTACAGTACAGAGGTCCTCCTCATGGGTCAGTTGGAAATGATTCTTCTCAGGGTATTGACATCCTTTATTGCCATCAGCTCCATGGCCATTGCATTTCAGGGATATCTATTCCGAGGCTTGGGATGGTTTCAACGCACAGGGTTCCTGATCGCAGGAACCCTGCTCATTTATCCTTATTGGGTCACAGATGTGATCGGTTATCTGCTTCTCGGCGTACTCGTCTCTTTCCATTTTGTGAGGACCCGAGCACGGAGAAATATTACATTGGCTGGGCTGGCAGATTAAGAGGGGAAGGATTAGGGAGATCAATCTATGAAGGTTATCGACATTCACAATCATCTTTATCCAAGAGAATGGATGGATTATCTTGAAGGGAGAAGAGGTTCTCCGACTATGAAGCGCACAGGGCCTACCAATATGATCTTCTATCATAAAGGGGCGCGGCTGGCCACTGTGAATAGGGCAGGGCACTATGATCCCGAGGAGCGAATGAAAGACCTCGATGAATATGGAATCGATCTTCAGATGGTGAGCCTCACAACGCCCAGTGTAGAGCTCATACCGGTAAAAGAAGGTGTGCTTTGGGCAAAGAAGGTGAACGATTATCTTGCCACCGTATGTGAAAACTACAGGGGGCGCCTTTACGCATATGCGACCTTGCCCCTTCAGAACGTGAAGGAGTCTGTAAAGGAGCTTGAACGAGCCTATCAGGAGTTTGGCGCAAAAGGCGTGATCATGTTCTCTAATATTAAAGGAATGCCTATCTATTCGCCAAAATTCTTGCCCATCTACGAAGCGGCAGAAGCTTATGAAATGCCCATTTTTATACACCCTGCGCCTCCTACTACCGCAGAGGCGATGAAAAAGGCAAACATGCCATTACCCCTCTTCGGGTTTATCCTGGATACGACGATGGCTGTTACTGGACTTATCTTTCAGGGCATGCTTGAAACCTTCCCTCGATTAAAGATTATCCATGCTCATCTCGGTGGCGTGTTTCCCTATTTGGTCGGGAGGATTGACGACTCCTTCAAGAGCTACTCAAAGGATCATGGTTTCTCTCTTCAAGAGATGCCCTCCGAATATTATAAGAAGAACGTATATGTCGATGCGATCTCGTTTCACCTTCCTGCAATGAAATGTGCTCTCGAATTCCTCGGACCTGACCACATCCTCTTAGGAACAGACTATGCCCATCCTGTAGGAGGACCGGAGAAGGTCGTTGGTTTCATTAAGAGCTTGGGTCTTTCGGAAGAGGATACTGAAAAGATTCTTTGGAAGAACGCTGCAAGGCTCTTCAAATTGGAGAATATGCTTATCGGGTTGATACACCATAGGACTACTCTCTATATGGATTAAATTGTTTAGTTTCGGGAATTTTAATCTGTCTTGGACAAATTCTTACAAACATATCAAGAAATTCTTTATATTGCTT
>Ga0315312_1000374_pt1 | contig 58601 bp, 47 predicted proteins | sample TDP7_MG_FD_203629 | JGI IMG/M metagenome (GOLD analysis project Ga0315312, IMG submission 203629) | Freshwater sediment microbial communities from Lake Towuti, South Sulawesi, Indonesia - TDP7 | ecosystem: Environmental > Aquatic > Freshwater > Lake > Sediment | place: Indonesia: South Sulawesi... | reverse complement strand
CCTCTGTCACTTCTGGATTGGTAATCTTTAATGGTTTCATGGCTCTTCATTATAGAGCCTTTTAATATGTTTGTAAAGTTATTTTTTACCATTAGTTTAGTATTCTAATCGCCCTCACCTTTCAATTGTTCCGGAGTGCGTTCCTGTAACCACAGTTTGCAGACATTCTTCCAACCTATCCTGCGCCATTTCTTAAATACCGCCTTCAACTCGTTCAAGTCCTTCGCTTCCAGAAGATCTTTCTGGGCAGCTTTTAAATCTTCAAGAGATGCAATCGCTGGTATATTTTACTCCTTTCGGTTCTTTTTGGAAACAAAAAAGCCCATTCCTTTAGAGAATAGGCTTTAAAGTGTTTAAAATGCTTATCACTTCCTTACCCGTAACCTTGTTAGAAAATTATGTTAACTCTAACCTCACCTTTCTTTTAGAATTTCCTCTACTCTATTTCTTAATTCTGGCAATCTTTCCCTAATGGTTTTCCATATGATCCCTATTCTCACACCGAAATATTCGTGGGCCAATATATTCCTCATACCGCCCATAGCCTTCCAATCAATATCGGGATGTTTTTCTTTCATCCTCTTCGGTAGGTGTCTTGCAGCCTCTCCAATTATTTCTAAGTTTCTGGTCACTGCATCGACTGTCTTGACGTCTTTTTCAAATTCTTCAATGGTCAAACCTCTTGTAAAAGCTTCAATCTTTTCTATGGCTTCTTTTATATCATACAAATAGAGTTTATAGTCCCTCAATCCACTCAACCTCTTTCATGATTTTGGGTTTTATATAAGGTTTAATCGCATCCGGTGTGGCCAAATCTACCTTTGTTTTCAATATCTTTTGGATCTCATCTGTCAAATGGACAAACTCAAAGAGATCAATTAGACCGTCAAATTCGACGAGCAAATCGATATCGCTCTTTTTATTTGTTTTACCGGAAATAAAAGAGCCGAAAATGCCTATCTTGTTAACTTTGTATTTCTTAAGGACTTTCTTATTTTCTTTTAAAATTCTTTTAATATCTTCTTTGGTCATCTTACACTCCTAAATGACAACTCTATTTCTTTTTTTTCGTATGTCTTTCTCTTTACCACCTTAACTGCATTCTCAATATCTCTCAGGGTCAACCTTGTATTTCTGAATACTTCTCGCGCAACTTGAAAAGCTGCATCAAGTCGGTCTTCAGGAGAAAGCACAGAAAGGATATAATCCTCCGGATCAATCTTTTTTACCACCCCACCCAGAATGCCCCGTGCGGAAGCACGGGGATGAATGGGTGTATAATTGATCAATACCTTTAAGAATGCCCCACCCGGAAGGGTGGGGTGGTTTACTGTAGCTCTCATTTAGTTCACCTCTTATAAATATTTTAGACCGCAAAATGGAGAGTTCTTATAATCTATATATAACAAATTGAATAAAAAAGGAATTACTCAAAAGAGAGCATGCTATCCACCTTCCTCTTTTAACTGCTCTGGAGTCCTCCCCTCCAGCCAAAGCCTATATACTGCATTCCTTATCGTAAGGCGTAAGGTGAAACTACTAAAAACATAGATCGAAAATCTCTTTGGGGTACCTTCAATTCCTTAGGTGATGCAATCGCTGGCATATTCTACTCTTTTGAGTCCCTTTTGGAAAATGGGCTTTGCTTTGACAAATCTTCTTGAAAATTCCACTGCCCCACCCCTAAGTTGTCCTAATATACCAAAAACAGAAAATTATGACAATATTTGTAGCATTTTTTGGAAGATCCTTGATTTATCTAATATAAACCGGTTCCATCAAGTGAAGGAAAAAAAATCACTTCTATGAATATATTTAATTAATAGATTGTTGCCTTATTTCCACCCCTTTTTGTTGCAGAATTTTATCCAAATATTTTTGTGCTTCTTGCATCGTGCCTTCATGATGTTCTTCAATTACCTCATCAAAAAGATCGCCTATGTGTTCTTCAAGTTTATTTAATCTATAGACCCGAAGAGAATCTATATATATGTTTCCGAGTTTGATTGTATCAGCCTTAGCAAAAATCCAATCTGAAAATCTATGGAGACGGAGCACAGCCAATAAAGGTTGATAACCATCCTCTTTACGCTTTTTTAGACCATCCACATCCTTTTGTCCAAAGTTAATGGATCCCGTCACCGTCGTCTTGACCTCAATTGCAAACTTATCCCCATTTCCTCCGGCCGCATCCACATCTACTCCCTGAACCCCTCTTTCCACTATATGGGCATATCCTGCCATTCTAAATGCAATGGCTAATAATTTTTGGCAAAGTTTTCCAAACTCCTGTGGTCCATACTTATCATGTAACATTTTTAACCGTTCGTAAGTTCCCGTTTTCATCTGTCTATTCCTTTTTAATCTCAGGACCTGTTTCAGGAGTCCAATCAACAAAAATATATTTCGTCTTTGACTTGGTGATCTTCAAGAGAATTAATTCTTGCAATTCTTTATCCATCGTGGATAATATAATCACCTTCTCATTAAGAACCTCATCCAAAACTTCGACCAATTTTTCTTTATGGTTGGAACCCAGACTTTGCGAAGGGTCATCAAGCATAATAAATCCACACTGTTCCTCTGCCCCTTTTAGAGAGGCCATGCCCAGAAAAATTGATAATGCTAAACCATTCAAATCCCCCTGGCTAAGAATTGGCGTCAAATCCTTACCATCCTGATCCTTAAATTCATAATTGTTTTTCGCAGTCTTCGGATCCATGCTTACCATAAAATTTATCTTCTTTACTGATGGATTATTTGTGATCCTGCGGAAATATCCATCGATCACCCCTCCTGCTACTAAAATCTTCCGTTGGGCATCTTCATGGGATGCCTCACTGGCAGCCTGCCTAATTTGGGCCAGATCGTGAATCAATATGGCCATCTGATCCTTTAACTCCTCAATTTGCTTATATTCCTGTGTCTGCCTGATCTCTTCAACAATTTTCTTTTTCTCTTCTGAATTTAATATGTCAGTAATGAGCTGAACCTCCTCCAACCGGATGGTTATCCCACTCAAGATGTTCTGTTTTGCCTCGATGGCTTCTTTCAATTTATCGAGTTCGGTTTGAATCTTGTTTAATTCGTTATTTAAAAGCACTATTGGATCATCTTTCTCCGTGATTTCCCTTCTGAGTGCTTCCCCAATTTTGATATGGACTCCTTTGATCGCTTCCCACCCGGTTTCGACACTCTCTTTAAGCCTTTTATACTGAGCAAGCAAAACGTCGATATCTTTTAACTTCTTTCTTAACCCATTTATTTGATCCTGAATTGTTCCTACATCCTCCTCATATTTCTTCTCCCATTCCTGCTTTAAATGGGCTAATAAATCTGGAGCTTCCTTTCCGCAAACAGGGCATCTATTCTTATCGACTTCTCCCAGTCCCAAATATTCCATTGCCTTACTTATGGTAGAGGCTTTGGCATTGACTTTGCTCATCTCTTTCTCTTTCTCAATAATTTGTGTTTCAATTTCAGCCCTATTTTTCTTTAGTAATTCATCGCCCCCATTTCCCCTGACAAAAATTTCGAGCATCTCACGGGCTTTCTGGTACGCCTCCTTCGCTTTTTCATAATCTGTTTTCAGATGTATTAACTCTGTACGTTGTAAAAATAACTTATTCTGCCTCTTCGCATCGGGTAATTCTGACCGAAGCTTCTTTATCTCTTCCTTTGCCAATTCCTGAAATCGCTGTAATTCTTTCCATTTTTCTGGAATTGGAAAATCTGTGAGACGAAGACCTGTTTCAGAGGTAAATTTTTCTAATTGGTCTTTCACCTCTTTGGCAACGTTCAGCCCACCTTTTTCATTGATTCGATCCCCTTTCACTCCTTTGTGGATCGCTTCTTCTCTTTTCCCTTTTAAATCACTCTCCCGGGTGCGCAGTGCAACCTCTATCTCGTTGGTAAAATGGTCAAAATCTCTTCCCATCTCTTTCTGTTTATCTGACAATCTGGCCCCATCCACCCCTGACAAAATATTTCTATACGCAGAAAGCCCCAATAAACGGTCAATGGCATCATTTCTCTCTCTCGGTTCCTGAATCAGGACAGCGCGAATGGCCTCTTGGTGCTGATAGGCAGTGGTTGAGAAGTCGTGATAGGTGGATCTGAGCAGTTGAAAAATTTTCTTCTGGGCTTCTTCCTCCTCTAATATCCGTCCGTCAGGCAGGGTTATGTTTAATTCGTCTTTGGTTTTACTCCTATATCGTCGAAGTACTCGATAACGCCCATGATTTTGATCTTCTGATTCAAGCTCGATGACAACCTCAGGGCGTAACCCTAAGTTCCGGTTGGGTATCTCCCAATCGACTCGCTCTCGAATACCTGACTTTGTTCCTAAACACTCATTTCCGAACAGGCACCACTCAATAGCATTCATTGTACTGCTTTTTCCGCAATGATTGTTACCAAAAAGAAGAACAGCGGGGGCGTCAAAGGTAAGTTCTCTCTCCTGTACATAGGCCCGGAAGCCCTTTATTTTTATTTTCTTCAGTGTAAACATTCTTCTCCTTTAGAGTCTTTTTCTGAGGTTATCCAACAATCCTTTAAAATTCTTATTTATTTCATCCACGCGTTTACTTAAGACCGATTTAATCGAATCCTCTCCCCCTTCTTCAAAGGCCTCGACTATTTCTCCCCAGAGGTCTTTAAGTCGAGCCACCTCTTCCATCTCCCCTATAAGTTTCTTTTCAACAGCTTCCCTATAATTCATCCCTCACCTCCGAATTACATTTGTTTCCTCTTTCTGATTAATTCTGAATTGGATAAGAACGTATCAACATTAAATGAATACCCTTCAGGCTTATAGTCAATTGATCCACTGGGTTCCACAGATATATTTAAAATCACAATCTGGACAGAGTTCTTTTCTATCCCGAGCTGGCTCAAAAGGAGACACTGGATCGATTATTTCCCTGAGGAGTTTAAATATTACCGTCTCCAATAGTTCGAATTTTTCCATTCGGTTTTCTGAATCTTCAAACAGGGAAACCTCGATTTCTTTATTGATAGCCATTCTACCGAGGAGTAAAAATAAACCATCCAATTCTTCCACTCTCTTATCGTAAGCTTTGGAATAGAGAAGAAGATAAAATGGAAGCTGGAGACTTCCTATCGCATTGCTCCAGGTTTCTCTCCTATTCAGATCCAGTTTTTCAAAATTGATCCGCAAGTAGTCAGGATTTGAAGAAGTTTTATAGTCGATGATGAAGATTTTGTCTCCTCTCTCCTCCATATGATCTAAGCGGCCTTTGAGCATGAAAGAATTCTTTTCAATCAATAAACTATGTTCAACATCGAGAACAGTTATCGGATATTCTCTAATCACAGGAAGGGTATAATTTTTGAGAAAATCTTCCAAGCGTGTTTTGATCTGTCTCTTCAAAAGATAGGCTTCACCAATAGGATCTTTTCCGTAATCTTTTTCGAAAAGACCATCAATAAGGGAATCCATTTCCTTAAGGTTCAGATCCTTCTCTTTTAAAGTAAAGCCCTTCCTCTTTTCGAAAAATCGAGAAAGTGCCGTATGGACAAATTTCCCTATATCCGCCCTTTCAATCCTTTCTGCCACCTCCTCCTTTCTATCTATCATGAGTACATATTGATAGTAAAATTGAAGCTGACACCTTAGATAGGTATCGAGGCTCGTTGCACTGTAAGTGTGATTTCTTAATAATTTGACCGTCTCATTAGATTTTGTTATCTCAGCCGGGTTTTTATTTTCAAGATTCACTCTATATTGGACCGATTTGATATAGAATCCTGAATCTTTCTGACGATCCATTCTCTGTCTCTCCCAGAGGAGCCGTTCGACGAGCCTGGACTTCTCCTTCTCGTCACTTTCAATTGAAAAGAGATGGACCTCCTTTGCCCCTTTCCAGAGGGTTTCAAAATAGTAGGCCGAGAGTTTATCCCTGTCGACATACGTAGGAAGCCCCAATATTTCTCGTACTCTAAATGGAAGAAGCGTATCCTCTTTCCTTGTATCAGGAATCACCTCTTCATTCATGTCGAGAATGAAGACTCTGTCAAATGTGAGATTCCTCGTTTCGAGGACTCCAAGGACTTGCAATCCCCTGATTGGTGTTCCTTCAAAAGGCGTATAACGGGTTGCAAGGTATTTCCTAAAGAGGGTCAAGTAACTCCGTGCATCTGTAAACCCTAAATCCTTCATTAAAGACTTTGATATGGTTTCGAGCGATTGGATAAACGCTTCTGAGAAGGGATAGAATAGTGGATGGAGCCGGGCAGTGCTGTGGTTAAAGATAAAAATGAGAATATCGATGGACTTCTGTGCGAAATCTTGGACATTTTTAAAGGAAAGGAATTTCTCTATCGTATTCTGATGAATGGTTTTTAGATGGCCCCTTAAAATCTCTTCTGTATTACCTGTTTCCTCTTTCGAGAGTCTCCCCATGATCTTTTCATAAAGGGCCTCGTCTTCCTCTATTTCAGGGAGCGTTAAAAACTTCTTTGTCCTGGAACTTGTAAGTCCCTCTTCAATGGTATGAAACATTATTCTCGTAACCTCGGAACTGCCATTGCAATATATGTTCTTGGTGTAGGGATGGAGGACAAAGTTCAGATAGTCGGGAACATAGACACGCTCACCTTCCATGGAAGTGACAAGTTCCATAAGACTATTGAGGAACCCATAAATGGGCGTACGTTGAAGAGGATACCCCAGTGAAATGTTGAAGTCCTCAGCTTTTAAAATGGCGAGGCTATGATGAAAAAGGGGGAAAAGGGTTTCAACAGAAGGAAGGACAATGACCGTTTTTTCATCCAAAGGGATTCCCTCATCGAGCATATTTTTGAGTATCCTACTCAGTGCAAACACCTGTCCATGTGTGTCAGGGCTTCTGTAGAAATTAATTCCTGGCTGGACTTCTTCACCGTTATAGCTCTCTAACTTAATACCTAAATCAGAAAGTTTATCTTCGATTCCTGTCCCATCCTGAAAAATGAAGTGCACATTTTCCCAAGAAAGCATTTTTCTAAACAGAACCTTTTCGGATTGGGTCAGAGCAAAAAAACCCGAAAAGATGATCTGCTGAAATTGCCTGAGATCCTTCTCAGTTATCTTCTCGGCGACTCTACGATATCGTGACGACCTTGTGGAAATACCCATCGGATCGATCATTTCATAGAATTCTTCATAGAAATAAGAAAGAGTCTGAAGCCTCTCAACGGAAGGCTGAGGTATGCCCTCCTTAATAAGGGAGTCAATCTCTTTCACCTTCTGTATGGGTACCCATTCTATCAACAACTCTTCTATATCTTTATAAATTTTTGTTCCTATGGGAAAAAAACGATCAGGGGTCAAGAAGTGATCCCGGCCAAGTGGGGTTGGAGATTTTTTATGGAGATCATAAAGGAGCGCGATAGCATCGATGGTTTCCAACTTAATATTTGATTGGACTCCCTGGGAGTCATAGACAAAATCGATAAACTCGTCCATAGAGAGGATGACAGGAGGGATGAAACTTCCTCTGATCTCTCTGGAAAGAGACTTTCTAAGAAAGTGGGAAGGCCTCCTTCCTGGAAAGACTACCAGGTTAGCGGAATAATCCTTTCCCACACCCCTAAGGTGAGGTATGATTCTTTCTATCAAATTGTGGCTTGGTGAAACGAGTAATGCCTTCAGGCGACCCTCCTTACCTCTTTAAAGTCCACATAAGCAATCAACCCTTGCACAGTTCTTTCAGGATAAATTTCTCTCAGGATCTTCATGTAGTTCTTCATTTGAGTCTCATATTCTTCTGCACGTTTCTCTTTTCCTGTCTTGTAATCGATGACGGTGACTCTATCCTCATCAATGATCAGTCTGTCCATTCTGAAAAGCCTGCCTTCCCTGTCTGAAACCTCTTGCTCATTCCTTATCTTCCTACCGGGCTTCTCTCTAAAATATTCAACCATCTCTTTATTCTCAAGAATGTCCATGATAACATCCTTTAGTTCGTTCATATCGTATTCCACTCCCATCTCTTCGCTGACCCTTTTGAAAGCTTGATTTAATATCTCCTCAAATCTTTCGTCTGTATAATGGAGATGGGAAAGAATCTTGTGGATAAAATCACCTCTTCGTCGCTCTTCAGGAGCTATCTCTCTTTCAGCACTTTCAGGAAAATGTATTGGGTTCGAGCAGTGGAACAGCGGGAACGGTTCTTTAGGTTCAGGGGAGATATCCGCAAGCTTATCAGGCTTATGAGAGGGAGGATAATCATCAGAAGGAAGGAGATTAAAGGGAAATCCGTCATGTCTTCCCTTTACTCCGATCACATAGAGTTCCTCTTCTGCCCGGGTGAATTCGACATAAAGGCTATTGAGTCTATTCACCATCTCATTTAAGGCCTCCTCTTTATACAGTCTTTCAAAAAGTGGATCGCAGCATGCAATATTCTTGCTTATTTTGAGAAGGCATACCTCCCCCCCCTCCCTGTGAATGATGTAGTCGAATCCCCTGCTTCTCTCTCCATAGAGAAGGGCAATGACGACAGAAAAACCCAACCCTTTGGCCTTGTGGACCGTCATCACCCTGACCGAATCAACGTTTTTCGGAACATCGATGTTCCATTCCTGCTCGGTCGTCCCTTCATCAATAGCAAACTTGAGGAAATCTCTGAGGTTGTTGTACCAAGTACCTTCAAAATTTTTGATCGCCTCCAATATCTTTGAAAGAGTTGCCTCTTCTTCTTCCATTAATTCGAATAACTTGAAAACGTTAAAGGTCTCTGTGACAAGGTCATATAAAGGAAGGTAACCCGAGGATCTGAAGAGGCCTGAAAAATATCTTTCCCACAGATTTTGGAATTCATTCTGGAAAGCCTTATAGAGAGGAGTGTTATTCCTGTTCTTGAGAAGAAATTGATGTATTCTTTCTTTCCTTATATTACTATAGAACTTTTTGAGGGTTCTTCCAAAGATTTCTCCTATGATAAATGTGGCAAAAGAAAGGTCGTCAGGAGGGGAATCAAGAAAGCTCAAAAGCGATATGATCTCACCGGTGATCTTTCTCCTTCTGATGTCAAGGCTGCTGTAGGAGATGAATGGAATGCTTTTCTCGTTGAGCCAGGTGGTAATTCTTACGACATCTTCGTTCTTTGCAGTGAGGATGGCAATGTCTCTATATCTGTATCCCTTTCTTGTCAGTTCCTCAACAAGTTCCTGAATCTTTCGCCTTTCTGGCGGATCCTCTTCATCCTTTTCAAAAAGGTCGATCTCTACATACCCTGAGTTATCCTCTTTTTTGGGCTTCTGGGTATAGTCATCCAGACCACTTCTTCGCACCGACTCCTTGTATTCCTCATTGCTCGCCGCTATGTTTTTAAAAACTCTTTCATTGAATTCAAGAATCTTGGGAAGGCTTCTATAATTTGTATCAAGCTCTAAGACATTATGACTTGCTGAAGGAAAAGGATTCTGAAATTCAGCGCTTCTCATAATAGTGTAATCCGCATCCCGGAATCCATAAATAGCCTGCTTTGTATCTCCGACGACAAACAAACTCCCTCCCTGAGAAAGGGAGTTTTCTATAAGAGGGAGAAGATTCCGCCACTGAATGGGCGAAGTATCCTGAAATTCATCGATGAGGAAGTGAAATATCACTTCGCCTAATCTAAAATAGATGTCTGGAACGATATTCGCACTGAGATACTCTCCGAGTTTCTTATTGATATCTTCAATAAAAATTTTCCCCTGCTGTTTCTTGACTCTTTCAACTGAATTGTCGAATTTTTCATATAGCTTTAGGTAAGGGATAAAATAAAATCTGGCATAGCATGAGATATAGTGATTGATCAAATTACCTAACTTCTCCCATTCATTGCATATTGAGTCATAAGCTCTCTGTACAGTCTCATCCATCTTCTTCGGTTTTTTAACAGGAATGGCTTTCAATCCCTTTCCGATAAGGTCGGCAAACCTTCCTTCCCTGACTGCCGAGAAGATTTTCGGGTATGAAGATCCCCCGCTTCTTTCAAGCCCAGATTCTGTGATGAGGTTTTCTAATCTTTCTACATTCACTCTCATTTCCTTCTTCACCTTGCTCTCTTCAGCAGAGTAATCTTCAATCTTTGGTCTTTCTCCTGAAGAAGCCAGTTTCCTGTAGATCTTTTTAATCTCATTGAAGAGGATGGAAGAAGGATCCCAAAGGTATGGGGAATCTTCCTGCCTCTGCTCAAGGATAATCTTAATGATCTCATGGAGCAATTCAGCTTCACTCGAACCTTGTTTAACATTCCTTAAAAGCAGATTAAAGGCATATTCCATCAATGGGCTGGAATCCATCATAATCTCAAATTCAGGGCTGTATCCAAAGTCGATGGCCGATGCCTTGAAAATTTTAGTCATGAAGCTGTCGATGGTCCGAATCTGAAAATCCGAGTAATTTGAAAGTATCTCTTCAATGACCTGACCTGCCCTTTCCATCATAGATGTCTTATCTAAAGAGACGATCTTAGAAAGCTCCGTCAAGGCGTCTGGATCTTCAAAATAGACCGATTTGAGCCAATACAGAACCCTCTCTTTCATCTCTTTGGCGGCATTGTTTGAGAAGGTGATGGCCAAGATGTGTCTTAGATGATTTCTGGGAATTTTAATGGACAGGATAAGCTGAACAAATCTTTCTGTGAGGGTATAAGTCTTTCCCGAACCCGCCGAGGCCTTCAGGACGGTAAAATGAGGAAAACTTATTTCGAGATCATTTTTAAAAATCGAGTTAGCCATGACTTTGCTAAAGATTCTATCATAATTTTGCGTAATAGAGTGCCACCGTTATTTCTCTTTTTATAGTGAACGACTTAAATAAGTTGACATCCACTATGTGTCATTGCGAACGAAGTGAAGCAATCTCATGGGATTGCCACGTCGCTTCGCTCCTCGCAATGACTACTTTTCAGGGTCGTTCACTATAGTCATCTCATTTTTGTTCTTTTGATGTGGGGAGAAAATTAAATTGCCTATCTAATTCACTCTTTCCCCGAGGCAAACTCGATGAAGACATCTTCCAAATCCGTCTGTCCTAATGAGACCTTTTTGATCTGCACGCCACCTTGAGAGAGCATCGCCACCAATGGACCTAATCTTTTCTCCCCTTCATCCACAATGACCTCACAGAGGTCACCGGAGGTCGAACAGTTGATCACGCCCTCGGTGCGGATGATCTCATCACAAGAGATTGGTCCCTTAAATTCGATCCTCACCACGTCCCCGATCCGGACCATTCGCTTTAAGGTTTCGGGACTTCCCGTTGCAACGATCTTTCCTTCCTTCAGAAAAGCGATGCGACCGCAGAGATATTCCGCCTCTCTCATATTGTGCGTGGTGAGAAGGACAGTCATTCCTCTCTCTTTTTGAATCGACCGGATCTTTTCTCGGATTCTGACAGAGACCTCTGGATCGAGGCCGACCGTTGGTTCATCCAGAAAGAGAACGGATGGATCGTTGAGGAGTGATTTTGCCAGTGAGAGTCTTTGTTTCATTCCGGTGGAAAGCCGATCAAAGGGAACATTCCGATGTTCCTTCAGGTCGAAAAGGTCAATCAATGCTTCGACTTTCTCTTCTCGGCCCCTTCCTGTGAGACCATAAAGCATTCCGTAAAAATGAAGGTTCTCTCGGACGGTCAGACTCCAGAGGAAGTTTGCATTTCCACTCGAAATATTCACCATTTCCCTGATCCGATGCCCGTCCTTGAGGCAATCGATGCCAAGGATTTGAACCTTTCCACGATCAGGGAGAAGCAAAGTAGAAAGGATGGAGAGGAGGGTGGTTTTCCCTGCACCATTGGGACCCAGGATTCCAAAGATCTCCCCTTCTTCGATCTGGAGGTTAATCCCCTTCAGGACCTGCTTCTTCCTCTTACCCCACCAGCCCGATCGAAAGGCCTTGTATATTCCCTCTGCTTTAATCGCCAGTGCCATGTCACCTTGATTGCGGATTGCAGAATGCGGAGTGCGGAATTAAATTCCGAAATCCGCATTCCGAATTCCGCAATTAAAATGAAGTATATTATGGAACTCGTGATTTGCCAATTGAAAATTTAAAAATCATGTTATAATTGACTTGATGGAAAGGTTTATCGAGATTATCGCGGCCAAATCCCACAATCTCAAGAACATTCACTGTAAGATCCCCAGGGGAAAGATCACCGCCATTACAGGCGTCTCCGGTTCAGGAAAATCGACCTTGGCCTTCGATACCCTCTTTGCTGAGGGCCAGAGGCGCTATATCGAATCCCTCTCCACTTATGCCCGCCAGTTTTTGGAGAAGATGGATCGGCCTGATGTAGAAGCGATTCATGGAATTCCTCCTGCCATCGCCATCGAACAGAAGAACAGAGTGAAGAATGCCCGCTCCACGGTAGGTACAGCCTCAGAAATTTACGACTATTTGAGACTCCTCTTTGCCAAGGTTGGGGAGGTCTTCTGTCCTGAATGCCATATCAAGGTCTCAGGAGATACGATCGAGGGGGTTGTGGAACAGATCTTGGGAGAGTATGAGGGAAAGAAAATCTTAATTCTCGCCCCAATTTCACTTGGGGATGCGCAAGAGAGCGATTCGAAGATCGTAAACCTGATCAAAAACGGATATTACCGAATCTGGGAGGATGGCCAAGTCCTCGATCTCACCACCCTCCCTGCCTCTCATCTTCAGGGTTGTAGCTACCTCTCTCTTCTCATCGACCGACTCATCCCTGATGAGAAGAATAGATCGAGATTGGCTGAAGCGATTCAGAGTGGGTTCCAGTTAGGAAAGGGAAAGGTAGAAGTGATCGGGGAAGATAGAAGGAGAATGGCCTTCAATCGAACCTTCTCTTGCAATCGATGCGGGAGGAACTTTTCAGAACCAGAGCCTCTTCTCTTCTCCTTTAACAGCCCTATCGGTGCGTGTCCTCAATGCCAGGGGTTTGGCAGAATCATTGGAATCGATTGGGAGAAGGTTATCCCCGATCCAAGAAAGACATTAAAGGAGAGGCCTTTTGCTCCTTGGAACACACCTGGCTATGAAGATCTTTACGGATATCTATGGGAGGCCTGCCGCCGATATCGAATTCCCACTCAAAAGCCTTTTGCGGAACTTCTTCCCGAACAAAAAGATATCCTTCTTAATGGGAAAGGAGAATTCATTGGCCTCAAAGGGTTCTTCGAATGGATGGAAGGGAAGCGATATAAGGTTCATTACCGGGTCTTTCTCAGTAAGTATCGAGCCTATACCCCCTGCCCTACTTGCCAAAACACTCGACTCAAAGAAGAGGCCCTCAACGTTCTTCTGGCTGGAAAGAATATCGCTCAGCTTTGCGAAATGAGCATTTCTGAACTACAAATGTTCTTCAATAACTTGCCGATCAAAGATTTCCAAAAGAGAGTGGCCGAGCGTCTCCTTAAAGAGATCGCAGATCGGATCGGGTTCATGATCGATGTGGGTCTCGGATATCTCACCCTCTCCCGTCAAACCCGAACCCTCTCCAGCGGCGAATATCAAAGGATTACTTTGGCAAGGGCCTTAGGTTCTGCCCTGACCGAAACCCTCTATGTGTTGGATGAGCCGAGCATCGGCCTCCACGCAAGGGATACCCATCGTCTTCTTCAGGCACTGCAGCAATTGCGAAAAAGACGAAATACCGTCGTCGTGGTGGAGCATGACCCCGATATGATCAGGGCAGCCGACATGGTCATCGACCTCGGTCCTGGTGCGGGAAGGGAGGGTGGCCAGATTGTCTTTCAAGGAGATGTGGAATCTTTATTGAAGAACCAGGATTCAATCACGGCCCGATATTTAAGGGACGGAACCCCTATTTCGAAATGGTCTCCCAGAAAACCGAAGGGATGGATCACCATCCACAATGCGCGCAAGCACAACCTCAAAGGAATCGATGTGAGAATCCCATTGGGTATGACGGTCTGTATTACAGGTGTCTCAGGCGCGGGAAAGACAACTTTAGTTCACAATATCCTTTATGCGGGGGCGAAAGGCAATGGGAACTCGGAATTCGAAAAAGGGGGTTTTCATTCCATCGAGGGTCTGGAACAGATCGACGACCTCATTTTAGTGGATCAGTCCCCGATTGGAAAGAGTCTCCGGTCAAACCCAGCCACCTATATCAAGGTCTTTGGCGAGATTCGCGATCTCTTCGCTCACACCCGTGAAGCCAAGAAAAATGGGCTCAAACCACGCCACTTCTCCTTTAACACAGAGGGCGGCCGGTGCAAAGCCTGTCAAGGAGCAGGACTACAGATCTTGGATATGCAATTTTTGGAGGACGTGATTATCACCTGTGAAGCATGTGAAGGGAAGAGATTCCGACCGGAGATTCTTAAGATTCGATACAATGATAAGAATATTTCAGACATATTAAATATGACGGTGGATGATGCGCTCACATTCTTCAGGGGCCGTGATCGGATCGTTTCAAAACTCCAAATCTTAAAAGATGTGGGATTGGGCTATCTCACCCTTGGCCAATCCACCAATACCTTAAGTGGGGGTGAATCACAACGCTTGAAACTGGCCCAGCATATCGGCCAAACCCATGAGGGAAGAAACCTCTTCATCTTCGACGAACCCACCACTGGGCTCCATCTGGCGGACGTCCAGCTTCTTTTAATGACCTTCGAGAAACTCCTTTCTCAGGGCCATTCGCTCATTGTGATCGAACACAATCTGGACCTCATTCGATGCGCAGATTACATCATCGACTTGGGTCCAGAGGGAGGCGAGGATGGTGGCAGGATCGTGGCCGAAGGCAATCTTGAAAAAATCATGGCCTCAAAACAGTCCTATACTGGACAGTTTTTAAAACAACGAATGGAAAAAGATTAATTTCAAATGTCAAAGCTCAAATGCCAAATTCGAATAGCAAATAAATAATACAAACGCATTAAATCTCTTGACTTGTCATTGCGAGCCCGAAGGGCGTGGCAATCTCGCTTTTCGAGGGATTGCTTCGTCGTCCCCCAAATCTAGGACTCCTCGCAATGACAATTTAGATAATGTGTTTGTATTAGTTAAAATTTGGCATTAATTTGAACTTTGAGCTTTGAACCTTGAGCTTAAGATTTATACTTCTGACCTTTGTTTGATGCAGCTGAGCATCTGTTCCAGCCGAGTCCGATCGAATCCCACCATCACTTCATTACAGGCGGCAATCACTGGAACGCTTCGTGCGCCTGAAATTTTCACCATTTCATCCAGTGCCGCCCGATCTTTGGTCACGTCGAACTCAGTGAATTTGTATCCTTTTTGCGAAAGAAACTCTTTCGCCATCTTACAATAGGGTCAGGTCGACGTGGAATAAACTTTAATTTCTTCCGCTGCCATGTTCAATCCTCCTTCAAATTTTAGTATACGATCACTCCTCTTAAACGTTTTTCATGGTCGCTCCTAAAATTATGTTCTTTCGGCAAAATCAAACACGGGTACTTGAATGATTTTCTTCGGCCTAACTTCCTGTCTTGCAAATCTCAGCAATTTCTCAGTCACTTCAGGTGAATATGTCTTTTCCCCACATGTCGTACAAACCTCTGCTGGCACATTTTCCACAAAGAGGTGTTTATCATCTTCTTCATAGCTGAAGGTTACCATTCTTTTCTCTAATCTGCCTCCACAAAACACACATTTCATCTGGCATCACCTCCTGTGGTTGACAGAGGAAAATCTCGTTCAAACCGGGTGCTCGGTTTACTTCGTTCACTGCAACCACAGCCGAAATATTCAAGCTGCTGTTGCGGGTAGAATTCTTATTTTTTCTACCTTACAGCTTCAAGAGGGGTCATCACACTTATTTCTTTAAGCATAGCTATCTTGGAAGCGTCAAGTATTTCAATTTCAAGTGGCCGCCCTTCATTGTCAAGATGAAGAATGACCCCCTCTTTTAAATCTATTGAATCTCCAGGAGTACCATCCCTCAGCTCTATTAAGAGAATATCAGCTTCCTTTGAATATTTTATCTTCATAAACACCGCCCCCTTTAAAGTAACGCTCCATATATGGGACATACACTGTAAGTAATACAGGCAATCCTTCTTCATACTCATAAACAGCTCTGACTAAATGATCGCCATATCTTCTATGAGCAATGTATCTCCCCATATGACCAACTATCACTTCCTCAGGTAGAAGAAGAGTCTCAGCTACCATTTCTTCTTCAACATTCCATTTTTTGATCCTTTCAATAGCATGAGCAAGGAAAAGAATTTTTATAGTTTTCTCTTGAATCTTTATTGTATAAAGCTCGCCCTTGCTGTGGAGTTGTCTATCTATAATCTCTATTGTCATTAGAGCCTTTTATTAATTATATCATTTTATTTGTTTTTTTCTCTTGTTATGTTACCAATGGATATTATCTGCCGTTGCGGGCATTCCTTTTTTATTAAACTTCGAAGGTATGACTCACCCTTCTTTTACTTCTTTCCCTTTAAGTATTTCCTACCCTTTTCTGAAATTTCCCATATGCCTCTTGGAGAATCAGGTTTTAAAAGCCCTTCTTTATACATACTAAATCTTGCAAAAGCAACATTTTTTTGCCATCTCTTAGTATACCCATCGGTAAGAATTTCAAGGTCTATGTTATTAAACGACTTTCCCATTTTTTCTTCTATAATTTCAAAAACCTCTTTCTGCTTCGCTTTACCACCTTTTTCTAAAAGCGCTTGTAATATTGGTACCCAATATTCTTTTTGTGGAGTAGCCCCAGGAGTTCTTGTAATTTTAGTCCCCTTTTTTGTTAAATGTCTATCTACTGTCAACCTCTTATGTGGTACTTCCTCATAACTACTTCTTGCTCTGTTACAATATCTATGGGTAAGCCGTGCATTTGCAGGTATCGTTTTACCGCCACGCCAATACTGCTCTATATGGTCAATCTCAGCATCATCAATAATATGAATCTTCTGTCCACAGATAGCACAAGTGGTGTTAGATTCCCAGAGTTGTTTTTTATATTGCAAAGAAAAGGTTCTGGGTTCTATTTTAGGAGCCCCCACAATCTCTTTAAGTGCATGAAGCCATTTATCAAATCGCGAATGAATCTTATCTTTTTTATCTGTTGTCACTGTTATTGTATCAATAAATCCTAAGTCATGGGTCATAAAATATAAAAGTTCCTCTCTAATCTGGTCACTATTGGGAACAATTTGATTCTCTTCATACATCATAAAACCAAACATTATAATGTCAAACAAACCCTTATTTATTTTCCTTGTTTCCCAATAACCATTGGGGTCTTTTGCAGTGCCGACTACAAACCGCCTAAAAGCATTATCTCCAAAAACTGTTTTTGATAGTCTAACGCTTTTTTTAAAGATTCTTCCAAGATCCCTTTCTTCAGATTCGTTTAGATTTATATGCTTCTCCATTTCTTTATTCAAAAAGTGTTTCATTGATGGAGTATATTTAAGGTGAGTATTATGGTAGAAAGCGAAGAAGCGCAAAATTAGTTCCCTATCTTGCATACGATAATGAGGCTCTTTAAGCCCCAGTAAAAATTGGAAATCTTTATCTTCGGATAACTTTTTCAACGAGTCATTATATTTACCGCGATAAATACAATTCCGTAATTCTTGAGCATTAAGTTGAACTGCCCCAGTGTTTAACCTCTCAAAAATTTCAAACTTAACATCGGGGTGAGATTCTTTTCTTATTTCAATTATACGAATAGTAGAATTTTCAAACTTATCCTGAAGATTCTTTGGAATATCTTGAAACCTATTGCCATTTAGTTCTGTTAAAATTGCTAGCCCACTTAGCCTCAAATTATTTTCAAGAAATTCAATAAAAGCATTTAGTCTTTGTTGTCCATCAATAACTGAATATTTGCTATCAGATTCTTCGCTAAGATAAATAACGGGTATTGGGACCTCCAATAATACAGACTCTATTAGACGACTCGATTTTGATTTATCCCAGACATGGAGTCTTTGAAACTCTGGGCGAAGTTCTAAATTGCCTTTTTGATATTGTCGGTATAATTCAAAAATACTTCTATCGGGTTTGTCTGAATAAACCCGTCGTTCTTTAGGTACGATCTCTATCGGTTGCTCTTCTTGATCCTCAAATTCAAGTTCTTCTTCCTTCATATTTTAATACTCCTTTTCGGGTGACCAATGGTGTATAACGAGTTCGTTGTCAAATCAGTTCATCAAAGATGAATTTTAACCAAAAGCATTTATGCCCTGAGTCTTTTACACCCCACTATTGGAAGTCGCTTATAAATTCTACCTGATTCGCTCTAATTCAGATGCTAATTCCCACCCTAAATGTGTAAGTTCTAAATACAAATCTCCAGAATAATCATGTCCGATAGCAATTTCACCTTCCCGAATAATTCTTTTTTTTCTTAACACTGATCTAATAATATTAAACTTCCGCTCATCCAAAGAAAACTTTTCAGTAAGAAGCTTTAATAACAAAGGTCGAGGTAGTGCCCCATGTGTATCCTTTGCCATCTCTAAGACAATAAATTTTTCAGGTTCATCCAACTCCATTTTATATGGTACTTCTTCATTCTGCTTATGAGGAAGCACACTTTTTATGTTGTTAATGAGTTGAGCAATGGCTTTATAATAGTTTCCGCCTTTTACAGGTATATATGTTTTAGTCACCATTGTTGGAGTCTGCGCACCTTCTTCAACGAAGAATATTTTCTTTTGAGATTCAAACTTTTCTTCTGCTAAACCTATTTCAATTGCCACATTTGATTTTGGATGGGGCCTTCCGGAAGGGTCTATTGCATCCTTAGTAATTACAAAAATAACCATTTCTGATGAGTTCATATAATATTTTGATTTATCGTATGGATCCTTACCATAAGATGCCTCTTTTTCAACAACAACAGGATAATACTCAAGTACACGAATCAAATCAGCAAAATCGTCAATAAGTTTCCAATCACTATTATGAGAAATAAAAATTCTTGTTTCCTCCATACTTTCACCTCATTTCAATAAGATAAAATTTCAGGATAAAACGACAATTCTCGCTAGCAGCTTTATTTCAAAAAAGCCCAAAGGTTTGGACATTATTCGTTTGTGCCATATTGCCATATTAAGCGAAGCAGCCTTACACCATAAAACTCACCAAAATAAGCCCTTATAACCATCTGAAGGATACGGCCCAAAGTAGAGATCTAAGTACACATCAACCTCCTCTGGCAGATGGTCACCTTTCAAATCACCACAATCTTTACATATTGGTTGAAGATTGCGGAAGGCAGCGTCGCCACCTTTACTTTCTGGATAGACATGATCAATATGTAGCTTCTTATTTGTTGCCCCACAACCAAAACAGGTTCGGTCATATAGTTCAATAATCCTTTTACGGAGTTTCTCCGAAGGGTTCTTTCGACCCGGTGTTTCAAGTGGAATTCCATAATGCTCTTCCAAATGATAATTCACAACCCACACCTTGTCTTTTTTCCAAGGGCGGAGTTCCTTACCACATCTTTTGCAGATTAGAGCAAAGTCAGCATTCTTCCTAATCGCCTTCTTTATTCTTCGAAGAGTATCATCACCGGTTCTCACTGTCAAAAGCACATCGATTTGCCAATTCCTGCCATAAATATCAGCTGGTCGTTCCTGCACAAATGGGTCTGACAGGGCGCATGAAAAACAATAGGGCACCTGGAGCCACAAATTCATGATTTGGCGAAAAGTGCAGTATCGGCGCCTCTCTTTTATGTAAAATCTATAACATTCTCCTTTCACAAAGAGATCGTATTCGAACAACTCTCTCGGTGTTTCTATATGAAGGTCAATTAGTACCATTATTACAACATTCTAAAAGCCATTTTCCGCTAAACACTCATTAGAGAGATGGTTATAAAGAGATGTCTCCGAAAGCCTAATCTTAATGAAGTGTACTAAATGATGGCCAATGAGTCAAACAATATTTTAATACTGTTCAGGGCGCCCCCTTGCCTCACAATTTTTCGATTTTCTTTACGAAAATTTGGGCTATAATGTCACTCATGAATTCTGCAGGAAGAAAATCAACTGCCGTTGAATCATTGAAATCCCAAAACCTTCAGAAGGCAGCAGAGGATTTTCGCTATCTCCTCAATCGTGGGTATCCAAGAAAGCCTTCGCTTGAACTGATTGGAAATCGTTATCAACTGTCTTCCGACCAGCGTCACCTTCTCCATCGAGGAGTCTTTTCGGACGCTGATGCCAAGTTGCGGCGCATGAGGAAAATCAGCATCAAAGAGATTCGAGGTAAAGATCTTGTCATCGACGGCTACAATGTGCTCATTACCATTGAAGCCGGCCTTTCAGGGAGACCTCTCATCCTTGGAGATGATGGCTTCATCAGAGATATTTCTGGTTTATCTGGAAACTTTAAAAAGACAGAAAGGACGGGAGAGGCACTTCAATTGATCCTTGACATCGTCAAGAGGGTGAAGCCCCGTCAAACACTCTTCCTCTTTGATGCTCCGATCAGTATGAGTGGAAAATTGGCCCAAGAAGTAAGGTTTTGCTTGAAAAAAGAGAATCTTCCAGGCGATGCCAAGGCCGTGAAGGTTCCAGAGAAGATCCTCATTGGGTTTCCAGGGGTGGTCGCCACCAGTGATACCGCCATCATCGATCAGTCCAAACAAGTATTCGACCTGGCTGGTGAAATTCTGAAAAAGAGCGGGAATCTGAAATCCCTTCTGCGGTTGAAGAAAAGATAGACTTTTTTAAAGAACAATGGATAATGCAAAATTAGCATTGCAAAGTTAGCATTGTTTAATCCAATTTTCATTTTTAATTTTGCAATGACCATTTTGCAATGATTATTAATTATGGTTGATAACTATCGTTGGATGATTCTCACCATCGTCTATCTATCCATTCTCGCCTTTGCACTCATCTTCCAATCCATACCTCCCATCCTTCCCTTGATCATCTCCGAACTCCATCTCACCTATGCCCAATCCGGACTCCTGATGAGTCTTTTTGCTCTTCCCGGCCTCGTCATCTCCCTTTTAGGTGGATTTCTCTCAGATCGATATGGGATGAGGCCCTTAGGAATGGGCTGCTTCATATTAATGATCGCAGGAACACTCCTTGTGGGAATGGGAAAGGAACTCGAAATCCTATGGTTCGGAAGAATTGTTGCCGGCATCGGTGCCCTGACCCTCTCCGTCCTTCTCCCCAAACTCCTTTCTCAGTGGTTTAAAGAGAAGGAGTTGGGTTTAGCCATGGGTGTCTTCAATACTGGTGTTCCCCTCGGATCGGTCATCTGTTTCAGTCTTTTTGGAAAAATGGGAGGTCTATGGGGTTGGCGGATGCCTATCTTGTTGACTGGGATCTACTCGCTCATCACATCCATTCTTTTTTTTAGTCTCTATCGACTCCCCCTTTCGAAGGAAATGGAACTGACCAAACCGCCGGGCATTTACAAATCGTTAAGAGAAATGGGATCTCCCATTTGGTGTGTGGGGTTTTCCTGGCTCTGGTTCAATGCCGCCTTCCTCTCCTTTGCCACTTTTGCACCGACTTTCTTTATCCAGAAGGGCTACTCTATTGAACAGAGCGGCCTTCTCATGGGAATTCCTCTCCTGGGTTCCCTTTTCCTGAGTACACCAGCAGGATATCTGGTGGATCGATTTAGGCATCAGGAATGGTTTATCGGAATCGGAGGGATTGCATTGTCCATCATCGCCCTTCTCTTCAACTTCACCTCCTCGTTCATTCTCCTCGTCACCCTCATGGGACTCTTCTCGGCCATGATCCCTGCTCCTATCTATTCCCTTCCCTCCGAGATATTGAAATCCGAAAATGTGGGACTGGGATTTGGGGTCATCTCCACCTGTTCGAGCATCGGCTTATTTGTTGGTCCTTATCTCGTTGGAAAGACAAAGGACTTCACAGGCTCCGACCACTGGAGCTTTATCTTAATCTCACTCTTCTTTCTTCTCGTCGCGATCTCCGTCCTCTTCACCCACCGTTGCCGAAGGAGAAGCTCAAAAAAACCTTGACAAGTTCATACCCTTGACGTATAAGATTCTCTGGATACAGTATACAAAATATTACGAGCAATGAAAGGAGGGCACCGTGGAAAAGATATTGGGAGGGATGAGGGTTACCAGGAGGAAATCTCTGCGTGAAGAGGTCTATGATACGTTAAAAAAGTCTATTCTTCATGGAAAACTAAGAGGGGGACAACGTCTCATTGAAGAGCAGTTGGCTCATCAGATCGGGATCAGTCGCACCCCAGTCAGGGAGGCATTCCATAAACTGGAACGGGACGACTTAGTCACGCGGCTCCCCAAAGGAGGCTTTGCAGTCAGGGAGTTTACCAAGGACGACGTGGAAGAAATCTTTGGTATCCGAAGTGCCCTCGAAAGTTACGCTGCCTACCTCGCCACCCTCCACATCACCTCGGATAGGATCTCTGTTCTGGAGAAAAAGGTTGAAGAGACGGAGAAAGCCCTGAGAAGCGGAGATGATGATAAGGTCGTACAGCTCCACACCGAATTTCACGATCTCCTCTATAAATCCTGTAAGAGCAAGAAGCTGATCGAGATGATCAACAACTTCCGCGACTATTTTTACCGCTATCGGTCTGCTCTGCTTCATACCAAATATGGTGTCCATGACTCCCTGGAAGGCCACCGCCGCATGTTAGAAGCCATGAAGAAGAAGAATCCAAGATTGGCGGAAAAGCTCGTCCGAAAGCACCTGGAGAGAGGCAAGGACATCATTATGAAGGAGATCGATCAGGGAAGAATGGCCCCCTAACAGGAGAGGAGGCGTGGAAAAAAAGATCCGTATCTTGGTCGCAAAACCCGGATTGGACGGTCATGATCGGGGAGCGAAGGTGGTAGCCCAAGCTCTTCGCGATGCCGGGATGGAAGTGATTTATACCGGTCTCCACCAAACCATCGACCAGATCATCAATAGTGCAATCCAAGAGGATGTGGATGTGATCGGACTATCCATTATGTCCGGTGCCCACCTGCCGATCTGTGAAAAATTAATGAAGAAAATGATAGAGAAGAAGATCGACGATATCATGGTGGTTGTGGGTGGAGTCATCCCCAAGAGGGATGTCCCCCTTCTTCAGAAGATGGGCATTGAGGGAATTTTCCCTGGAGGGACCCCCTTTGACGAATCGATCCAGTGGATTAAAGAGCACGTCAGACTTCGGTCTTGATGTGGGATCTTGGGGAGTAGAATACCATTTCATGTACAGTCTCTTAGGCCGAAAAATTCCAAAATCCAAGCACCAAATCCCAAACAAATTCCAATGTTCAAAATACAAATGACCCAAACGGAGAAAAAAGATAAAATAATAAGTTTTGAATTTAGATATTTGAAATTTTGAAATTGTTTGGAATTTGGATATTGGGATTTGGAAATTTCGAGGTGAGCATGGGTGTTGCAAAATATATCAAGAATGAGAAAGATGAAGTTTCCGATGTTATCCTCCAATCTGGCATTCACATCAAACCCCTGTACACGCGAAAGGATTTGGAGGAGGTCGGCTTTGATCCCGAAAAGGATCTGGCCCTTCCAGGAGAATATCCGTTTACCCGAGGGATCCATCCCCTTGGTTACCGGAGCCGTGAATGGACGACCCGTCAGTACACAGGGTTTGGAACTCCAAAGGAGACCAATGACCGCTTTAAACTGATGATCTCCCATGGCCAGACCGGCCTCAATGTCGCCTTCGATCTCCCTACGCAGATGGGTCTCAATTCGGACGACCCATTGGCAGAGGGTGAGGTGGGAAGGGTCGGTATGGCCGTTGACTCCCTGCGTGACTTTGAAGTTGCCTTTAAAGACATCCCTCTCGACCAGATCGGTGTAGGTCTTACCATCAATGCTGTGGCAAGCATCATGCTGGCCATGTTCCAGGCAATGGCTGAGAGGTTCGGATTTTCAAAAGATCGGATCAGCGCCACTCCTCAAAACGACATCCTCAAAGAGATGATCGGCCGAGGGGCATGGATCTTTCCAGTGAAGCCAGCAGTTCGCCTCATCGGCGACACGATCGAATATGCGATGAAGGAACTCCCCCGAACCAATCCCGTCAGTGTCTGCGGGTATCATATTCGTGAATCGGGCTGCTCCCCTGTCCAGGAAATTGCTTATGCTTTTCAGATTGCCAACACCTATATCGAAGAGGTTCTTCGTCGCGGTTATCACGTTGACGATTTCGTTAGAGGCTTCACCTTCAACCTCAATGTCTTTGGAAACCTCTGGGAGCAGGTAGCCAAATTCCGCGCGGCGAGGAAGCTCTGGGCAAAGAATCTAAAAGAACGTTACGGAGCCAAAGATAAACGATCGCTCCTTCTCCGAGGCATCTTCGGTGGCGGAGGATATGGCATGACAAAGGCTCAACCTGAAAATAATATCATCCGCGGTGCCTATTATGCCCTTGCAGCCGCATTGGGCGGCGCACAGACAACGGCCCTCTGTTCCTTTGACGAAGCCTACACCATCCCCACTCCGAGAGCAGCACTGCTCTCCCTCAGGACATTCCAAATCCTCATGGAGGAAATTGGGTTGAGGGATACGGTAGACCCATTGGCAGGCTCCTATTTCATCGAAACACTAACGAAACAGATGGAAGAGAAGATCGTTGAGGAGATGAAAAGGGTGGACGAGATAGGGGGAATGATCAAGGCACTTGAGACAGGTTATGTCCAGAGGGAGGTGGCCAAGCAGGCCTATGAGTTTGAGAAAGGAGTTCAAAGAGGGGAGTTAGTCAAGGTTGGAGTGAACAAATATACCGAGGGAGAAGAGATGGAGGTGGAGCTCCATGAGTACCGTTGGGAATCGGCCGAGGAACAGATCCAACGGCTTCGGGAGGTCAAAAGAGAGAGGGACAATCGAAGGGTTGCCCAGCTATTAAAAGATCTCGAAAGGGCTGCAAGGGAAGAAAAGAATCTGATGCCCTATCTCCTGGAGTGCTGCAAGGCTTATGCCACCGTGGGCGAGATGACAAAGATCTTCAAGGAGGTCTACGGAGAGTTCAAAGAACCATCCATCTTTTAAAGAACAATTAACAATGCAAAATTAGCATTGCAAAATTAGCATTCGTTTTCCATTGATAGTTTTGCAATGCTAATTGATAATTTTGCAATGAGTTTTTGAAGGAGGTGCTTATGGCTTTTACGATGTTTGGTCGGACAATTCGAAAGATCGGGGTGATCGGTTCAGGAAATATCGGTCCAGATATCGCGCTCCATTTCAGCCAAAACCTCTGCGCTTACGGCGTGCCCGTTGTTCTGGTCGATATCCTTCAGTCTGCCCTTGATTCAGGTTCAAAAAAGGCTGAATCGAAGATGGTTAAGGCTGCCGAAAAAGGAATTTATAAGAAGGAGGAGGCCGATGCCATCTTCAAAAACATCCTCTTCACCACAGATTATGGGCAACTAAGCGATGCCGATTTTGTGATCGAAGCCGCTTTTGAGAGAATGGATGTGAAGCATAAGATCTTCGATCAATGCCAGGCGACATGCTCAAAAACAGCGATCTTCGCTTCGAACTCCTCTCACATGGTTCCTGAAGAGATCTTCCAAAATATGAAGGAGAAGGGCCGATGTCTCGTCATCCACTACTTCTTCCCTGCGGAAAGAAATATTCTGGTGGAGATTGTTCCGGGCAGGGATACCGATCCTGGTCTCACGGAATACCTTATGAAACTCTACGAATTCATCGGCAAGGCCCCGATCAAAGTAAAGAGCCGTTACGGTTACGCAGTCGATCCTATCTTTGAAGGACTCTTCCTCGCCACTGCCTTGACCGTGGAGAAAGACCTCGCCAACATCAAGCAGACAGACGCCATCGTTGCCAAAGCCCTCGAAATGGGAGTGGGTCCTTTCACGGCCCACAATCTTGCCGGCGGGAACCCCATCACACAGCACGGCCTCTCGGAGATGAATAGAAAGATCATGGCCTGGTACCGTTCTCCAAAGATACTGGACGATCAAGTAAAATCTGGCAAACCCTGGGAGACCGCAGCAAAAGGAGAAACGGTGGAATACAGTCCCGAGATCTATGAAGCCGTCTCAAATAGGGTCATGGGAGTTTACTTCGGGATGGCTTGTGAAGTTGTAGAGAGCGGAATTACGAATATCGGCGACCTGGAGATGGCATTGGATGTCGGCCTCGTCATGACCCCTCCTTTTGGAATGATGAACAAGGTCGGACTGAAAAAGGCCCTCGAATTGGTCGAGGCCTATGCAAAAGAAAACCCTGGCTTCAAGGTGGCTGAGATCCTGAGAAAGCAGGCCGCTTCAGGTAAACCATGGAAGATACCTGTGGTCTTTAGAGAGGATAAGGGAGACGTTGCCATTCTTAAGATTCGAAGGCCAAGAGTTCTCAATGCCCTCAACCAAGAAGTCTTTGAGCAATTAAGAGAGATCATCACCGATATCCAGAAGGATCCAAAAATCCAGGGGGCAGTGCTTACCGGATTCGGAACGAGGTCCTTTGTTTCAGGGGCTGATATTGGAATGTTAGCCTCTCAAAAGACACCCCAAGAGGCTGAAGCCTTCTGTCTTAAAAGCCAAGGCGTCTTAAATCTGATTGAGAATTTGGGCAAGCCTGTTATCTGCGCCTTGAACGGGCTTGCCTTTGGTGGGGGAAATGAGATGGCAATGGCCTGTACTGCCCGAATTGCAAAGAAGGGACAGAGGGTCTTTGTCGCTCAACCTGAGCCAAGACTCGGCATCATCCCTGGAAATGGCGGGACCCAGAGGCTTCCAAGATTGGTGGGGATAGAGAAGTCCTGGCCGATCCTCCGAAACGCCAATCCAATCTCTTCAGATCAAGCAAAGGAGATCGGTTTGATTCAGGAGGAGGTGGAGGGAGACATCATCGAGGCAGCCACCGAATGGGTAAAAAGGATCGCTTCCGGGAAAGTCCATATATCTCCAATTAAAAAGGATCCCATTCCCATCCCTTCGAAACTTCCAGAAGTGGATATTGGACATTTGAGTCGAAAGATCGACTCGTTGCTTCAGCAGGCGGTTTTGGAGGGCGCGAGGATGACCCTCGAAGAGGGTTTAAAACTGGAGGCTAAGATCTTTGGTGAGTGTCTGTTAACACAGGACATGAGAATCGGGATGGAGAATTTTATAAAAAACGGGCCCAGGGTCAATGCAAACTTTGTGCATAAGTAGCGTGCCCGTGACTCGTGACCGTGTCCGTCTCTTAACGAAATTAATTTTTTTCTAAATCAATCACGAATCACGATTCATACCTGCACGCCGAAGGCCGTTTCGGCACGCAGGCGTGTCCGGACACGGAAAACGCCTGCCTGCAGTAGGCAGGGCACGGACACGATAAGAGATGGGAGGATACATGGCTGAAAAGTTTTATCGGTTGGGTTGCGACATTGGCGGTACCTTCACCGACTTTGTCCTACTCAACGATCAAACAGGGGAGATAAAGATCTATAAGTGTCTGACCACTCCCCAAGATCCCTCTGATGCTGTGGAGCACGGGATGAGAGAGATGGAGATCAACACGCAAGGCTTTGTGGAGAAACTGGATGAAGTGATCCATGGAACGACCTTGGTCATTAATTCGATTATAGAGAGAAAGGGAGCTAAAACAGGCCTTATCACCACGAAGGGCTTCAGGGACGTCCTGGAGATTGGAAGGGGGATTCGGTATGCACCTTATGACATATTCGCTGAATTCCCGAAACCCTTGATTCCGAGAAGGTTTCGTCTCGAAGTGGACGAGAGGATTCGTAGCGATGGCAGTGTCCTAAAGCCTTTAGACCCCGAAGAAGCAAGGCAGGTGGTCCGCACTCTCCTCAATATGGGCGTTGAATCGATCGCTGTCTGTCTTATTAACTCCTTTGAAAATCCGACCCACGAGCTGATGCTCAAAGAGATTATCGAAAAGGAAGCTCCTGGAATATCGATCTCCATCTCATTCCATGTTTTACCACAGATTAAGGAGTACGAAAGAACGAGCACCACAGTGACCAACGCTTATGTAAGGCCCCTGACCGGAAAATATCTCTCCAAGCTTGCCGGAAGGTTGGAATCCATTGGTTTTAAAGGAAAACTCTTCATCATGCTTTCAAGTGGAGGCGTTACCTCCGTCGAAACAGCGGCTGAGTTTCCGGTGAGGATCATCGAGTCTGGTCCAACGGCGGCGGTCATCGCGGGTCAATACTATGGGAAACTCTTCAATATTTCGGAGATGTTCTGCTTTGACATGGGGGGGACAACGGCCAAGTCCTGCCTTATTCAAAAAGGGGTTGCCGGTGTCGTACCGACCTTTGAGGTCGGTCGTGTTCAGAGGTTTATGAAGGGGAGTGGTCTCACCATTCAGGTGCCTGTGGTTGACTTGATGGAGATTGGAGCAGGAGGCGGAAGCATTGCGAAGGTGAGCAGGATGGGAACGCTACAGGTTGGGCCGGAAAGCTCTGGAGCAGATCCTGGACCAATCTGTTATGGGACGGGAGGTATTGATCCTTGTGTCACCGATGCCGATCTCTTGTTGGGCTATCTCGATGAGGACTACTTCTTAGGTGGTGAAATGAAGCTCGACAAGGAGACAGCAAGGCGCGGGGTCGAGGAAAAGGTGGCCAAGCCTTTAGGAGTCTCATTCATACAAGCCATATGGGGAATTCATGATCTCATCAATGAAACGATGGCCGCAGCAGCCAAGACACATATTGCGGAAAAGGGGGGAAATCCCAAAATCGTAACGATCGTTGCCTTCGGCGGAGCAGGACCGGTTCATGCCTATGGGTTGGCCAAGAAATTGGGAGCCCCTCGTTTGCTCGTCCCACCGAATGCCGGAGTGGGGTCAGCCCTGGGCTTTTTCACTGCTCCTCGGGCGTTTGACCTCCTCAGGAGCCACAAGGTTTCTCTGGGCGATGCTGATTTTGATGAAGTAGAAAAGATTTTCAAGGAACTGGAGGCGGAGGCTACAAAGATACTCACCCCTACCCTACCTTCAGAGGCAGACCCCGAACCGTGCTGGTACAGGGCAGGGCTTGGCGCTGTCGAACGGGTCAAATTCGAAAGGTCCCTGGATATGCGTTTTGTTGGACAGGGAGCAGAAACGAATGTCCCAATCTCTGAAAGAGATTTCACAAAGGTGAAGAAGGAGGAGGTTCGGCGACGCTTTGATGAAGTCTATGAGAAGTTATATGGAAGGACCTATCCTGACTCCGAAGTAGAGTTTATTAATTTCAAGGTGAGAGCCAGTCTCCCTGAACGACTACTTCAGTTGCCCAAACTTGAGAAAAAGGTCCATTCTCTTGATAAGGGCATCAAGGGGCAACGTCAGGCTTACTCCCCTATGGCCAGGGATTTTATCCTCTATACGGTCTATGATCGATACAAGATTTTTCCGAGTGCAAAGTTTCGAGGCCCCGCAATTATTGAAGAGAGAGAGTCCACTGTCATCGTTGGCGAGGACGCCTTGGTTTCAATGGATGATTTTGGATTTTTATGGATCGATCTTTAGGGGGCATGAAAATGGGACATCCATTTGACCCAATCACATTAGAGATCCTATGGCGAAGATTGATCTCCATTGTGGATGAAGCGGACAGCGCTGTTTCTCGGACGGCATTCTCAAGCCTGCTCAGGGATGCTCATGACTACACATGCATGTTCACAGATCGCCAAGGTCGGGAACTGGCCCAAGGGACTTTTGCAACACCTGGCCAATCTGGAGCCATGGCTTTGGGGATCAAAAATCTCGTCAACAAGCTTCCTGCGGAAACTTACAAACCCGGCGATGTATTCATCACCAATGACCCCTGGGCTTTGGCAGGCCATCTGAACGATGTGTGTGTGATAAGCCCCATATTCTATAAAGATAAATTGACCGCTTTCACGGCCTGTGTTTTTCACCATTCGGATATTGGTGGTCGCGTCTCCTCGGACAACCATGACGTCTTTGAGGAAGGACTTTTCATACCTATCGTGAAGCTCTACGACGGAGGGGTACTCAATCAGTCTTTGATGGATATGATCCGGTGGAACGTACGGACACCCGATGAGGTGATTGGAGATATTCGGTCCCAGATTGCAGCAAATCATGTTTGTGCTGAGAAGATATGCCAGATGCTCAAGGAGAATGAACTCGATGGCCTCGACGATCTTGCGGATCAGATTATTGACCGCACAGAGAAAAGCATGAGGGAAGAGATTGAGAAGATTCCGGATGGCATTTACAGGGCTGAAGGGATTGTGGAGCAGATGAAGGGGAAAAAGGATGTGGTGGTTAAAGCGATGGTCGAAGTAAAAGGAAGCGACATCATTGTGGACCTGGATGGGTCTTCCCCCCAAGTAGATTGGGGTGGCAATGTCGTATATAACTTCACTTATGCCTATGTATTTATGGCCATAAAAAGCATTTTTGGTCCAGATATACCTAACAACGACGGCTGCGCAAGACCCATCACACTGAGAGTCCCTGAAGGTAGTGTCGTCAACTGTAAGTTCCCTGCAGCCGTGGCCGCGCGACTCGTGATCGGCCATTTTCTGACCGAAATTATTTACAGAGCTCTATCCGCAGTCCTGCCCGACAGGGTAATTGCGGCAAGTGGAGGCACGCCCGCACAGATGAATGTGTTTTATGGGAAAAGGAATGACGGGAGGCCGTGGCATTCAGTGATCATCAGGGGTGGTGGAATGGGAGCAAGTTCCATTAATGACGGCAATTATGTCTACATTTTCCCTGCAAATGGGGCGAATACGCCTATTGAGATATTCGAAAGCGACACACCTCTCATCGTCGAGAAAAGGGAGCTCCTCACCGATTCAGGTGGTCCTGGCAGGATGAAGGGAGGTCTTGGGCAAAGGGAAGTTTTTAGAGTACCTGATGATAAGTATGCTCCTATTCCGCCCGTTAATTTAGGAATACAGGCGGGAAGGTATATCCATCCACCAGAAGGACTCTTTGGCGGCAGGCCCGGAGGCAAAGCCCAGTTCCTTGTGAATGGAGTGCCTGGAAATCCGTATGGATTAACGCAGTTGAAACCAGGTGATGTGGTGGCCATCGGTGCGGCCGGTGGAGGGGGCTATGGGAATCCACTGGAGCGTGATCCTGAAATGGTAGAGAAAGATGTGATTGAAGGATATGTCAGCCTTGAAAAGGCCAGGGAAGATTATGGGGTCATCATCAATCCCAAGACTTTTAAGGTAGATATGGAGGCTACGAAGAGACCAAGAAGTTCGGAGTGATTAGTTCGGCGTTCGGAGGATAGAAATGGGACGAAGCTTCATGCCTAAGATAAGGACAGAAAGGGAACTGAAAAGGATTCAGTTGGAAGGCATTCAGTGGACAGTCAACCATGTTTACAAGAATTCTGAATTCTATCGAAAGCGATTCGATGAAGCTGGAGTTAAACCTAGGCATATTAAATCCTTAAAAGATATCTCGAAACTTCCTTTTACTACCGCTAATGATCTTCAGGAGGGATATCCCTTCCCTTTAAGATCAGCTCCTTTCGAAAAGATCGTTCGCATCCATGCCTCTTCCGGAACGACAGGGAAACGAAAAGTTCTCTGCTACACCCAAAAGGATATAAATGATTGGGCCAACATGTTTGCCAGATGTTATGAGATGGCTGGCTTGACGACAAAGGATCGAGTTCAGATTGCTGTGGGATATGGGGTCTGGACAGCAGGTATCGGGTTTCAACTGGGATGCGAACGATTCGGTGCTCTGGCCATTCCTGTCGGCCCTGGAAATATTGACATGCAATGTCAATTTTTAGAAGACTTTCAACCAACTGTTCTCTGTGCCACGGCCTCCATGGCTCTCCTGATGGGCGAAGAGGTTCAAAAAAGGGGATTGAGAGATGGGATCGCTCTTAAAAAAGTAATCATGGGCTCTGAACGCTCCAGCGATGCTCAGAGAAATCGGATGAAGGAGCTTCTCGGAGTAGAACATGTCTTCGATATTCCTGGTCTGACAGAACTCTATGGCCCTGGGACAGGACTTGACTGTATCTATCACGAAGGCATTCACTATTGGGCAGACTACTATATCCTCGAACTCCTCGATCCAGAAACCCTTCATCCGGTACCACCTGGAGAAATTGGGGAGATGGTGGTCACAACCCTCCGGAAAGAAGCGGCACCTCTTATCCGTTACCGTACAAGGGACCTCACTAAACTCATTCCAAAGCGATGTTCTTGTGGATCCATTCTCCCGATGCATGACCGATTATTGGGCCGTTCGGACGATATGTTTATCTTCAGAGCGGTCAACATCTATCCCGGCCAGATCGATCATATCCTTTCCAATACGAAAGGCATTGGTAGTGAGTATCAGATTCACCTCGATCGAGGGGATGACGGAAAAGACTATATGACGGTTAAGGTAGAAAGAGCGGAAGGGGGTAATCCAGCAGAAGACCCAGTCTTGGCCAGCACCATCGAGGAGGAGATTAAAAAACAGATTCTGGTCAGCGGCAAGGTGGAGATCCTCGATTATGGCTCACTCCCTCGCTCTGAAAGAAAGAGCAAAAGGGTCTTTGATCATCGGGAGGCCTAATCTTTAAAGAAGGAGGTGGTGCTTTTTCAAAAGAGTGGCGATGGTTTAAATTCTTCAAAAACAAGGAAGGAGGATCAGAAAATATGAAACGAAAAAATTTCTTAAAATGGTTGGGTTTGATGTCCACAGGGTTAATGGTTTCAACATTGATGATAGGTACTTTTGGGGTCGTTCCCGCTAAGGCTCAGATCAAACTGAGTTATGCTAACTTTCCACCTGCCCCAACCTTTCCATGTGTCCAAATGGAAAGGTGGAAGACAGAGGTAGAAAAAAGAACCGCTGGGAAAGTGAAGGTGGATACCTATCCTGGCGGCACCTTGCTCCATGCAAAGAATATGTTCGATGGAGTTGCGGCTGGAACGGCGGATATTGGTAACACCTGCACCTCCTATTTCCCAGGAGCTTTCCCTGTGGTTGAAGCAGTAGACCTACCTCTTGGATGGCCCAGTGCCACGGTAGCAAGTGTTTCCCTTTGGGAACTCGTCGAAAAATATAAACCTAAAGAGCTTGAAAAATGGAAGGTCCTCACTATGTTCACCTGCCCACCGGCAAACATTATGTCCATGAAACCAGTCCGTAGCCTTGCAGACATCAAGGGCTATGAACTGAGGGCTTCCGGGACAGGGGCTAAGATCATCGAACTCCTTGGAGGAGCCCCTGTTGCTATGCCTCAATCAGATGTTCCTGAGGCACTCCAGAAGGGTGTCATCAAAGGGAATGTCTCTTCCCTGGAGGTGATGAAGGATTTCAAATACGCTGAGTCCTGCCGTCATGTGACAGGCAATGTCAATCTCTTTGTCGTCTCATTCGCTGTGGTGATGAACCAGGCCAGATGGAATGCCCTACCCGATGATGTAAAAAAGGTAATGGATGGTTTGCGAAAAGAACAAGCCATCTGGACAGGACAGTATGTAGACAATCATGTGAAAGAGGCAATGAAGTGGTCTATGGAAACATATAAAGACCCAAAAGTCCAGGTATATGAACTTACAAAAGATGAACTTTCAAAGTGGTATGCATTGCTTAAGCCAATGGCGGATAAATATATCAAAGATGTAGAGGTGAAAGGATTACCGGCAAAAGCAATCCTGGATGATGTGATGAAACTGAAGGAAAAGTATAGTAAGGAGTACGTCAAGTAATCGGGTTATTCTGAATCCATAGAGGGCCCATTTCAAAGATTAGGATGATTGGGGCCCTCTATGGTTATTTGGGGTGAGATAAATTCGTGATGTCTATATTGGAAAAAATCAGCAACCATCTAAACCGATGGTTTATCTGGATCGGTGGAGCTGCCCTTTTGACAATGATTGGCATTGCCTGTGCTAATATGCTGCTCCGGCCTTTAGGTTCCCCTCTTAAAGGAGCCTATGAACTGGTCGGATTCTTGGGGGCATTGACTATTGCCTTCGCATTAGGCTATGCCCAGATTACTCGTGCCCATATTTCTGTCGATGTTCTCGCTACTCGATATTCAAAAAAGACATTACAGATTATGAATGCCATCAGTTCTTTTTTGTGCATGATCTTCTTCCTTTTAGTGGCCTGGCAAACCGCTGTCTTTGCTACTGCTATCTGGAAACGAGGGGAAACTTCTGAAACCCTGAGGATCATCTTTCATCCTTTTGTTTATTTGGTTGCCATCTGTTGTTTCCTCCTCGCCTTCGTCCTTTTCATTGACTTTCTAAAATCACTTGCTCCTAAGAAAGGAAAAAAATAGATGATCGGGCTCATCGGTATCCTCATTCTTCTCGTGGTCATGATCGTCTTACAGATGCCTGTTGGTTTTTCGATGGCAGTGGTTGGATTTTTGGGGATCTGGTATATCAGCGGTTTGAGCGCTGCACTTTCTACGATCGGAACAGAAACCTGGTCAAATTTCTCTTCCTACGGTCTCACTGTGATTCCCCCTTTTATCCTCATGGGAACCATCTGTTTCTATTCAGGAGTGAATGAGAATCTTTATCATACAGCCTATAAATGGTTTGGCCGGCTGCGGGGAGGTCTGGCCATGGCAACCGTCATGGCTTGTGCCGGGTTTGCGGCCATCTGTGGTTCCAATGCAGCCACAGCAGCCACCATGACGACCGTTGCCCTGCCCGAGATGAAGAAGTATAACTATGACAAGGCACTCTGTACAGGCTCCATTGCTTGTGGTGCGACACTGGGCGTAGTGATTCCTCCCAGTGTAGTGCTTCTCGTCTATGGCATACAGACAGGACAATCCATTGGCAAACTCTTCTGGGGTTCCACATTGCCAGGAATCCTGATGGCCATTCTCTTCTGCATCACGATCTATCTCCTCTGTGTGAAACATCCGGAGTGGGGTCCTGGAGGTCCGAGGGTTAATCTAATCGAGAAGATCAAGGCCTTTCCCGGAGCGCTCGAGATGATTGTTCTATTCGGACTGGTTATGGGAGGTCTTTATTCAGGAATGTATACTCCGACCGAGGCAGGGGCAGCCGGAGCTTTCTTTGCCTTCGTCACCGGCGGTGTGGTCAGAAGAAAACTTTCCTGGAAGGGATTTGGTTCTGCGATTTTGGATGCGTTAAAAGTATCGTGTATGGTGATTGTGATTGTCTGGGGAGCTGTTATTTTCGGTCGATTCCTCACGATCAGCAGGCTTCCCTTTATGGCTGTCGACTTTGTTGCTTCTCTCAATATCCCGGGGTATGTCATTCTGATTTGGATTTTGATCATCTATGGTATTGCAGGGTGTGTGATGGATGCCCTCGGCTTCCTTTTGATTTCTATTCCCATCTTCTTTCCCATGGCAATGAAATTGGGCTATGATCCAATCTGGTTCGGTTGTATCCTCACGGTCGTCACCACGATGGGGGCCATCACCCCTCCGGTAGGAATATGTGCCTACGTGGTCGCTGGCATGGCGAAAGATATTCCCCTTTCAACCGTCTTTAAAGGCGTGATCTGGTTCATTCCAGCCTATTGTGTCACGATGGCTATTATGATGATCTTTCCACAAATTGCACTCTTTTTACCCAGTTGGGTGAGGTGATTTACTTAAATGGAGTTCTCCATGAAAAGGTTTGACTACCTCAAACCAAAGACCCTTGATGAAGCCGTTGCCCTTTTAAATCAGCACGGGAAAAAGGCAGCGCTTATTGCTGGTGGAACGGATGTCATCGTGATGATTAAACAGAAGACAATGGCTCCTGATGTGCTTATTTCCTTGCAGGGGATTCAAGGTTTAGATCAGATCCAATACGATGGGAACTTGAGGATCGGGGCGATGGTCACTCACCGGGCCCTTGAGAGGTCCGAGTTGATCAGAAAAGAATTTTCTGCTCTGGCCGATGCCGTTGATGTCTTAGGTTCTATCCAGATCCGGAATGTGGCAACCATTGGCGGTAATATCTGTACGGCAGCTCCTTCGGCTGATACCGTAGCCCCACTTCTTGTCCTGGCCGCCCAGGTAAAGGTGAAAAGTGCAAAGTCAGATCGGACGATCCCCATCGAGCAGTTTTTTACAGGTCCTGGAGAAACGGTATTACAGCAAGGCGAGATTCTGACGGGGATCTCAATTCCCAAACCTCTTCCCAATACTGGCTCTGCGTATTGGAAACACCAGAGACGACAGGCACTCGACCTTCCAATCCTTGGGGTGGCAGTCCTCATCTCTCTTGATAAAGCAACCATCACTTGCTCCGACATTCTCTGCACCACCTCTCCCATCTCAACCGTCCTCCACTCCTTTGAGGGGGATGAGGTAGTCTGTAAAGAAATCCGAATCGCTTTGGGAGTAGCTGCTCCTACTCCAATGAGAGCAATCAAGGCTGAAAAACTTTTAAGAGAACAGAAAATAAGTGACGAACTTTTGGATCAAGTAGCTGAGACTGCCTCTAAGGAAGCACAGCCTCGGGATACCATCCGAGGCGAGGCCTGGTACCGGAGAGAGATGATCAAGGTCTTAGTAAGACGGATGGTGATGAAGTCCATCGAGCGAGTCATTCGACCAGAAGAGACTGTATTTCCTGTGAGGTTGTGGTAAAGAAGACCTAACGATAAACGATGAACAATGGACGATGAACAGTTCATTGTTTAACGTTCATAGTCCATTGTAATAAAAGGAGCATCCAATGCAGAAGCGAACCCTTAAATTTATTCTGAACGGCGAACCGGTTCGGGTAGAGATCGAATCCCATCTCAGCCTTTTGCAATTGTTGAGGGATAAGTTAGACCTCACTGGAACGAAGGAAGGGTGCGGTATGGGCGAATGTGGGGCTTGCACAGTCCTCTTGGATGGAAAGGCGATTAACTCCTGTATCTTCCCTGGCGTGGAGGTCGAGGGAAAGAGTGTGACGACGATTGAAGGGTTGATCGATGCCCAAGGCAATCTCCATCCAATTCAAAAGGCGTTCATCGAATATGGAGCCATACAGTGTGGTTTCTGTACACCCGGGATGGTGCTTTCTGCAAAAGCCCTCCTCGATGAGAATCCAAAACCAACGGAGGAGGAGATTCGAGACGGGATTGCCGGAAACTTATGCCGCTGTACCGGTTATATACAAATTATGCAGGCGATTAAAGCCGCCAGCGGAAAGCTATAAATTTTGAGGATATAATTGAATAATTCAATGGGTAGAGGCAAGTCTCCCGACTTGCCAATTAGAAAACCAAAATCGGGTAGAAGCAGGTCTCCTGACCTGCCATTGAAAAAACGAAGATATGTTGAAGGATATCATTTTATTACAATTGTAACAAACAAACGTGTTGAGGTATTTAAACACAAAGATATAGTCAGGATAGCCGTAAACACAATGTTATTTTATGAACAAAGAGGGGATTTTAAACTCAAAGGGTTTATTGTTATGCCTGATCATATCCATATAATTTGTGAATTAGGGGGTAGCCATAGGTCTTCCAACCTGCAATCCAATATCCAACCCATGGGTAGTGGAAGGTCTCCTGACCTTCCAAATGAACAATCCCTGGGTAGGAACAGGTCTCCTGATCTTCCAAATGTTATAAGAGATATGAAGAAATATATTGCCAAAGAAGCCATCAAATTCCTTTCAAAATTGGATAGAGATATGCTTTTTAGCATAAAATTGCCAAAGCCAAAAAAGAGGGGACATACTTATCAGTTATGGCAACCAGACTATTACGATTTTAACATTCTCACCCAAAGAAAATTGAACGAAAAATTAAAATACATGTATGAAAATCCTTTAAGAAAAGGATTATGCAATGATATATTTGAATACGAATTTTCGGATCTAACACGGTATTTCGGGTCAGGAGACCCGAAACTACCCGGTGAGGGTTAGAAGCCCCGAAACTATCCGGGTAGAGGCTACCCGGGTAGAGGCAGGTCTCCTGACCTGCCTATGGAGGTCATTATGGATGAATTTATCAACATCGGTAAGCGAATTCCTAAGGCGGATGCAGAGGAGAAAGTGACCGGCAAGGCGATCTATATCCATGACCTCAAACTTCCAGGAATGCTTTACGGGAAGATCCTTTACAGCCCTCATCCCCATGCAAAGATATTGAATATTGATACGTCTCGAGCAGAAAAGCTCCCGGGTGTCAAGGCAGTCCTGACGGGTTACAATATTCCGCCGATCAAGTTCGGTTTTTACAAAGACAATACCCCTCTCAAAGCTAAAAAGGTTCGATCCTATCGTGACGAGATCGCTGCTGTCGCTACCATCGATCCCGATATTGCAGAGGAGGCCCTTGACCTCATTAAGGTCGACTATGAAATCCTTCCCGCTCTCTTCGATCCAGAAGAGGCCATGAAAGAAGGGGCACCGCTCATTCATGAGGAACACGTGGGCGGAAAAGAGAGAAAACCGACCAATCTCCTCAATCTTCCATGGAGGCTCGTGTGTGGGGATGTTGAAGAGGCAAGAAAAAACTCTGCCTTTGTGACGGAAGACCACTTTAAGGTAACCTGGGTCAACCACTGCTGTATGGGAACGAGCGGATGTCTGGCCCAGTTTGATCTGAAAAATAACCTCACCATCTACAGCCCCACCCAGATCCCTTCTTTAGCTCAGAGAGACTTCACCGACGCCCTTTCGGCTATGGGGCTGCAGGGAAAGAAGGCCCGAGTCATTAAAACAATGATCGGCGGTGGATTCGGAAGCAAACTCGACACCTATGCCTTTGAATACATTGCCATCCTTCTGGCATATAAGACGCGTAAACCTGTCAAAATCGTATTCAGCCGAGAGGAAGAGTTCTTTGCCACATCGCCCAGGCAGCCTGCGATCATCGATATCGCCCAGGGGTGTACAAAGGACGGAAAATTGACCTTTCGCGATGTTCGAATGACCCTTGACAACGGAGCTTACACTTCCTGGGGAGCTACCACACCCTCGGTCATGATGATGCCCATCTCCTCTCTCTATAAAGTCCCCAATGTCCGTTATGTAGCCAGATGCGTCTACACGAATAACACCTACTCTCAAGCCATGAGAGGATATGGAAATCCTCAGGCCACCTTTGCCATTGATTCTCAAATTGATATCTTAGCTGAGATGGCCGGGATCGATCCCCTCGACTTCAGATTGCGAAATGCCAATACACCGGGTGAGATCACACCCCAGAATTTTAAGATCAATACCTGTGGTCTGAAGGAGTGTATCGATGCGGTTGCCCAGAAGTTGGATTGGAGGCAGAACCGAGGGAGGAGAGATGGGAGAGGAATAGGAATGGCCTCCATGATCCATGTAGGAGGGGGTGCAAGAGTTTACAAATCGGACGGATGCGGAACGATCATCAAGATCGACGACTTCGGAACAGTGAATGTCTTCACAGGTGCAACCGATATGGGGCAAGGAGCGGATACAGTGATCGCCCAGATCGTTGCAGAGGAGCTGGGAGTAAGAGTGGAAGATGTAGTCGTCATTCACACCGATACCGATGTCTGCCCATGGGATGTGGGAGCGCATGCCAGCCGTACGACCTTCGTGGCTGGAAATTCAGCCTTAGGAGCAGCCAAAAAAGTGAAACAGGTTCTTCTCGAAGTGGCTGCTCAATCTTTAGGCGAAAGCCCTGAGAATTTGGATATTCGGGATCGAACTGTCTTCTCAAAGAAAGACCCTGAGAAGAAGTCTCCAATAGGAAAGGTCTTAAGGGCTGCCCATTATACGACGGCCGGAAAAATGGTGATGGCAGAACACTTTTACGATCCTGCCAATGAGAATTTGGACAAAGAGTTCAAAGGTAATCTCTCGGTCACATATACCTATGGAACGCATGGGGTCGAGGTAGAGGTGGATAAAGAAACCGGTCAAGTTAAGATTCTGAAATATATTGCTGCTCATGATGTGGGAAGGGCGATCAATCCAATGCTCCTGGAAGGTCAGGTCTATGGCGGAGCAACCATGGGAATCGGTTATGCCCTGACCGAAAGGCTCATCCTACAGGACGGAAAAGTGATGAATCCAAACTTTCTCGATTACAAGATGCTGACGGCTAAGGATGTTCCCAATATCGAACCGATTGTGATCGAGACGAATGATCAATTTGGACCTTTCGGAGCCAAGGGGATCGGTGAACCTGGATTGGTACCCACAGCACCCGCCATCGCCAATGCCATCTACGACGCCGTGGGTGTGAGGATTAAAGAACTTCCCATCACTCCAGAAAAGGTATTGGCGGCGCTGAAGGAGAAATCTCGAGAGTCTCAGAGTCTGTGAGTCAATTGGGTTATGACCCTATCTGGTATGGATAGTTCATTACGATCACTACAACCATGGGAGGCATCATGCCACCTATATTGGCATTTGTTGTTACGTACTAGCTGGAATGGCAAAGGATATCGCAATTGGAAGGGTATTCAGAGGAGGTTTATACTGCATCCCTACAAATATTGTAGATCCCTACATATATTGTAGCTAATACACTCTTGATGCTATCCCCTTATTGGACAGTCTTAGTCCTCTCCGATCTTGTCAGATAAAGGAATAGGAAGTTTTGAGTATAAGACTAAGAACTCCGAATTATTTCCTCATCGTGAAGAATTGTACAAAAATGTCATCATTTATCCAATTTTTTCATAAATTGTCCACTCTATACATCTACATCCTAATCTCTTTTCCATTTTTCGTCCTCATTAAAACTAAAAAAAGCTTAAATAATAATCAGATAAAATCGTAAAAAGTCCAACCACATGTCATTGCGAGGAGCGCAGCGACGAAGCAATCCCATGAAATCAAGCACTTACGAAATACGAGATTGCTTCGCTCCGCTCGCAATGACCACTTTGGGAACTTTTTACGAGACCATCAATAATCAGATAAGAAAAAAATGACTTTTTATGAAAAATTGGACATTATGGAATAAATCTTGCATCTCATAAATTTTGGTATTTCCTAATCTGTTACCTAATCTAATTCACTGCTCTCCCAAATATGGGCTTTTCAAAAACCCAATTTGGGCGAGAGTGAAAATTTCTATAATTTTTCATAAATTCTGGGGGTGATCAAAATTTATATCCCTTACACAAATCCTGAAGAAATCATTTCAACTATTTCAACGATGAAAATTAAAAAAGATGATGTCCTGGCTATCATGGTTGGAGAAAAGGATAAACCAGATATCAATCAAATAATCTCAAAACTTAACGAAAGGGGAATTGAATTCTTCGGCGGAATCTTTCCTGGCATCATCTACGGAAATCACAAATATGAGGAAGGTGCTATCCTCTTAGTCTTCCCTGCCCTAAAGAAACCTTTTCTTATCAAAGGACTTCACAATGACCAGTTTGAAATTCCTGATTTTGGAACCGAAGCTCTTGAAAACCAGAATAAAAAATACACAGCAATGATTTTAGTGGACGGTTTGACTTCCTATATCTCCCTTTTTCTTTCGGAGATATTCAATCGCCTTGGCAATTCCGTCCACTATTTTGGCGGTGGCGCTGGCTCTTTATCCTTGAAACAAGAACCCTGCCTCTTCACTTCTGAGGGATTTTTCCAAGATGCAGCCATTGTCACTCTCATCAGACTGGAAAGCCATCTTGGAGTTCGTCATGGATGGGAAAGGATTATGGGACCCTTTGTAGCCACGAAGACAAGAAGAAACATCATCTCCGAGTTAAATTGGAAGAATGCTTTTCAGGTCTTTCAGGAAACGGTGGACGGTGATTCGAAGAAAAAACTGATGCGAGAAAATTTCTTCGAAATTTCTAAAGCCTATCCTTTCGGGATTCACAAGGAGGGAATGGAAGATATTGTTCGAGATCCTATTAGCGTCAATGAAAAAGGTGAACTTTTTTGTGTTGGCGAAGTCCCCGAGAATACGGTTTTAAGCATCTTAAAAGGCAAAAAGGATTCCTTAATCCAAGCCGCTGGCCAAGCCGCTGAAGACTGTCTGCAAAGTGGAGTGAAAAATATAAGACAAAGCCTTATTGCAGATTGCATCTCCAGGACGATCTTTCTCGAAGAAAAATTTATGAAGGAATTAGAAACGGTTAACCAAAAGATCCGCACCGTAGCTCCTCAACAGACACCAATGGGAATATTGACCTTAGGAGAAATCTCCTCTTACGGGGAGGGATTTCTCGAGTTTTTCAACAAAACGATTGTTGTAGGGATCTTATATGAAGGGTAAGAAAGATTTCAGTAAAGTAGCCTCGGACATCTCCGTTCTTTATGAACTCTCCCTTGCGGTAGGGCAATCCCTCGACCTGAGGACAAACTGCGACCATTTTCTCAAAACACTCATGGCCCGGAAGAATCTCGGTTATGCTTCCGTCTGGATAAAGGGCGAGTACATTATTGACTCGATGGAGGAAAGAGATGAAAATTCGGCTTTTCTGGTTTATGCAAACCCTCAATCCTATATCAGGGAGAAATCTCTTTCGCTTCGTCACCCAATCTTTTTTAAGCTCAAGGGAAAGGATGCCTTTTCAATCACCTCCACAGAGAATGGTTTCTCAGAGATCATTACAGAAAAAGGAGTTGATCGGGGGACATTTGCCATTTTTGCCCTCGGTAAACTCGGCTTCCTAAAGCTCTTTTCGATGGTAAGAAAAATGTCGTTTAGAGAGGAGGAGTTGAATCAGCTCAACAACGTGATTTCTAAACTCACCATTTCTCTTGAAGGTTGTATTGCTCATCAGAAATTGATCCAAGAAATTGAAGAGCGTAAACGGGCCGAGGAAGCTCTTGAGAAGAGCGAAGAGAAATTCAGGGAATTGTATGACGATGCTCCAGTGGGTTACCACGAATTCGATACAGAGGGTCGCATCACTCGAGTCAACCGGACAGAGCTGGAAATGTTACGATATACCGAAGAAGAGATGTTGGGTCGGTATGTATGGGATTTCATAGCGGAGGAAGTATCCCGTGAAGCAGTCAAAGCAAAGTTAGCTGGTAAATCACCACCTGGCCGGACCTTTGAACGTACCTACCGGCGAAAAGATGGGACGACCTTCCCAGTTCTGATCGAAGATCGACTCATCAAGGATGGCGAAGGGCGCATCACAGGTATCCGTACGACCATTCAGGACATCACTGAGCGCAAACGAGCGGAGAAGGCAATTCAAAGGAGTGAAGAAGAAGCGCAACGGTTGGCTCAGGAGAATGCGATCATGGCAGAGATTAGTCGAATCATCAGCTCAACACTGGAAATCGAAAAAGTATACGAGCTCTTTGCCGAGGAAGTGAGAAAGGTCATCCCCTTTGATAGGATTGCCATTAACATCCTCTATTTCGAAAGGGACGCTTATGTCTCTGCCTACATCGCGGGGAAGGATGTTACGGGTCACAGGCCTGGGGATATCATCCGTCTGGCCGGTTCACTTACCGAAGAGGTAGCCCGTACACGGTCGAGCATGTTCATACAGAAGGATGACATAGACGAGATGGTAGGCATGTTCCCTGGACTTTTACCAAATTTTCAGGCCGGACTTCGCTCATTAATCGCAGTTCCCTTGATCTCGAAAGACCAGGGTATCGGAGTCCTGCACGTGCAATCAACTAAGCCAAATGCCTATACCGAAACGGATCTGAAACTTGCTGAAAGGGTGGGGCATCAGATTGCCGGGGCCATCGCCAATGCACAACTTTTCAGAGAGCGAAAGCAGGTAGAGGGGGCGTTAAGGGAAAGTGAGGAGAAATATCGAACCATCATTGATAACATAGAAGATGGCTATTATGAAGTGGACCTTGCTGGTAATTTCACCTTCTTTAACGATGCGCTGAGCAGAAGCCTTGGATATTCCAGAGACGAATTGATGGGCATGAATGACCGGCAATACACAGACAAAGAGAATGCTAAAAGATTGTTTCAAACATTCAATACAGTTTACAGAACAGGGAGCCCAGCTAAAGGATTCGATTGGGAGATTATAAGGAAAGATGGGACGAAGAGATATGTGGAAGCCTCAGTATCTTTAATAAGGGATCCAGGTGGACAACCGATCGGGTTTCGTGGTATCGTACGAGACGTCACGGAGCGAAAGCGGGCGGAAAAAGAAATGATCGAGCTTCAGGAGCAGCTTCGCCAGTCTCAGAAGATGGAGGCTGTTGGCCGACTGGCCGGAGGTATCGCCCATGATTTCAATAACATCCTCACCGTCATCAAAGGCTATAGCCAGCTCTCTCTCTCCGAACTCAAAGAAGACCATCCCCTAAGGGAGAACATCGAAGGGATACAAAAAGCCACAGATCGGGCATCCGATCTGATACGTAAAATTCTTGCCTTTGGTCGGCGTCAGGTGATGGAGATGAGGGTCATCGATCTCAACACCCTGCTGATGGAACTGGACAAGCTGTTACGTCGGGTCATCGGTGAGGACATAGAACTGGCAACTGTCTTGGCAGAAGATTTGGGCAGGGCGAAGGTCGATCCAGGGCAGATCGAACAGGTGATTCTCAATCTGGCAGTCAATGCAAAGGATGCGATGCCGAATGGAGGAAAACTCACGATCGAAACGGCCAACACCGAATTGGACGAGGCCTATGCTCGCAGCCATATCGCTGTCACCCCCGGCCCTTATGTCATGCTCTCAGTGAGTGATACCGGCGTGGGGATGACTTCTGAGGTCAAAGAACGGATCTTTGAGCCCTTTTATACAACGAAAGAGAAGGACAAGGGGACAGGTTTGGGTCTATCCACCGTCTACGGAATTGTGAAGCAGAGTGGTGGAAACATCTGGGTTTATAGCGAGCCCGCTCAGGGGACGACCTTCAAGATCTATCTTCCTCGGGTGGATGAGCTTGCGGAGGAGGTCAGAGAGAAGGTGGTGAAGGAGGAACAACCCCGTGGAAGTGAGACCGTTTTAGTCGTCGAGGACGAGAAAGAGCTTCGCAAGTTGGCTGTCCGGATCTTGGAGAAACAAGGATACAAAGTTTTGGAAGCCTCCCACGGGCATGAGGCTTTATCCATCAGTGAAAAGTATGAGAACAAAATCCACCTATTGGTAACGGATGTCGTCATGCCTAACATGAGCGGCCGTGAGCTTTCGGAACGCCTGATGTCCCTTTGCCCAGAGATTAAAATTCTCTATATGTCAGGGCACACGAATAGCGCCATTGTTCACCACGGCGTGTTGGAGCCAGGTGTGAACTTACTCCAGAAACCCTTTACCCCTGAGGCCTTAGCACGCAAAGTGCGTGAGGTGCTGGATCGTTAAATGCGGATGAAAGAAGTACTGACACCCCGTGAGGCAGCAGAATATTTAAGCGTCCATGTCCGAACCATTTATCGCCTGGTTAAAAACGGAGGGATCCCAGGCCGTAAGGTGGGGGGGAGTTGGAGATTTAAGAAGGACGCTTTGGATGAATGGCTTTCATGGAGAGAAAACCCCTCGACCAAGGGGAAGGGATAATCCATGGCAAACAGGATCTTAGTTGTTGATGACGAAAAAGAGATCAGGGACTTCCTCTTTCAGGCCCTCACCCGATTAGGAGGTTTTTATGTAGAATTGGCCGAGAATGGAGAAGAAGCCCTGAAAAAAATTAAGAAAGAGAATTTCGATCTGGTCTTGACGGATATGAAAATGCCGAATATGGATGGTCTCCAATTAGTTTCAGAAATTGCCAAGTCTAAACCTGAAACCCTTACCGTTCTATTGACCGGCCATGCGACCATTGACTCCGCCTTGGAGGCGATGAAACGGGGAGCAAGTGATTATCTCACCAAACCCGTCAATCTGGACGAAATGATGATACGGCTTCGCAAGGTATTGGAGGAGAAGCAGCGTTTTGTCAGCCTCAAAGACTATGCGGCCAAATTGGAAAGCGCAAATGAAGAATTGAAGAAGATTGACGGGATGAAATCCGAATTCGTTTCAGTGGCATCTCATGAGTTAAGGACTCCACTCACTGCTATTAAAAGTGCTGTCCAGTTGATCCTGAAAGGGAAGACAGGAGAGATCAACGAAAATCAAAGAAGATTTCTCTCCATGGCGGAGAGAAATATCAACCGCCTCGCGAATATCCTTAACAACCTTTTGGATTTTTCCAGGATCGAGTCTGGAAAAATCGGGATAAAATTTGAGGAGCTGGATATTAGAAGTTCCATTGAATTCATCCTCTCCTCGCTCAAACCCCAGGCAGATGGAAAGTCTATCCATCTGAAGATGGAGATTCAAGAGGACCTTCCTCCTGTTTACGCAGATCGAGAAAAGGTCGAACAGATCCTGACAAACCTTATAGGAAATGCAATCAAGTTCACTCCGGAAGGGGGAGAAATCTCTGTCTCGGCCAAACCTTTTGGGGAAGACGGGGATATGGTGGCTGTCTCGGTCAAAGATTCGGGCATTGGGATTCCTGAGGATCAACTGAGAAAAATCTTTGATAAATTTTTTCGGGTTGAAGACTCCCTCCGCGGGTCTATTACCGGAACAGGATTGGGTCTGGCTATTACAAAAGGATTGGTGGAAGCCCATCATGGAGGGATCTGGGTGGAGAGTGAGGTTGGAGAAGGTAGCGCCTTCACCTTCACGCTACCAATATCAAAAGGAGAAAAGAGGGACATCCATTTCCGACTCATCCTGGACAGGGAGTTTCGACGGGCCCAGAAGAATAGTTCTCCCCTCACCCTCTTTCTGATTGAGGTGTTGGATGAAAGGGCTGAGGTGAAAGATGCCCTATTAGACCCATTGGAAGAAAAGGTGAAACAATGCTTGTACAGAAACTCCGATATTACACTGAGACGGGAGCATGATAAAATACTGGTTGCCATCTGTGAGGCAGACCTGAAGGGTGCTAAGGAGATCCAGCAAAGGATTGAAGAGAGAGCTTTCAAACATCTGACGAAAGGTTGGGACCCTCCACCTATCATCAAAGTGGGGACCGCCACCTACCCTGAAGAGGCCCTTTCAGAGAAGGAACTCTTCAGGATAGCCAAAGACCGTTTAAAGGAGTAAAAATGGGTCAAAAGAAGATTTTGATCGTAGATGATGAGGTCGATTTAGTGGAGACTCTCCGTTTCCCATTGCAGATGGAAGGATTCAATGTCCTCGTCTGTTACAACGGTGAGAATGCCTTAAATCAGGCTCAAAAAGAGAATCCTGACTTGATCATCCTGGATCTCATGTTACCAAAACTGGATGGGTACAAGGTCTGTCACCTATTAAAATTTGATGAGAGATACAAACATATTCCCATCTTGATGCTGACTGCCAAGACTCAGGAAAAGGATAAACTCCTTGGGAAGGAAACAGGGGCCGACGAGTATATCACCAAACCTTTCGATATTGACGAACTGATGAAAAGGGTGAAGTCGTATCTAAACAAAAATAGTTCAATGAATAATCGATCGTGAGAACTTTTTGAAGCAAATATCGATTACTTGAAAGCATTTCTTAATGTAATATTAAAAAATTGGTCATATCTATTTGATCTTCAAGGGTAATTCTTGGTTTCTTGATTACCTTTTAAAAATTTATCTTGACATTTTGGTGCAATTTGGTGTAGTTAATAATTTAATTACACAAAAGGAGAATTTTAGGTATGAAAGAAGTCCTGAGACCTCGTGAAGCAGCTGATTATCTGAATATCCATTTAAGAACGATTTATCGTTTAGCAAAAAATGGTGCGATTCCCGGACGGAAAGTTGGTAGAAGTTGGCGATTCAAAAAGAATGTTCTTGACGAGTGGCTTTCTGGAGGGGGAAACCCTACTGAGAAGAAGTGAAAGGATGAGAATCTTGAGATGAGATTGGGCGATTTGTTGGTGAAAGAGGGGAAGATTTCTCAAGAACACCTTGAGATAGCCCTCAAAGAGCAGAGAAGGACTAAAGAGCATCTGGCGAAAATCCTCCATCGGCTGGGCTTCATCTCTCAAGCTGACATCACCTCTGCCCTTGCTGCTCAAGCAGGAGTTAAATTTGTTCGTCTTCAAAACCTTAACATCGATCCCACTGCCATGAAATTAATCCCTTATGAATTCGCCCTAAGGAATAAGATCCTTCCTCTTTCGCTCCGGAACGGCCGACTCCAGATAGGAATGGCAAACCCGCTCGATATCATCACCATTGATGAGGTGAGGAGAATCACCAAGTTTCAGGTGGATGTCGTTGCGGCCACAGAGGAGGAGATCCTCAAAACTCTAAGTGACTTTTTTGAGAAGGATCAGAAGGGAGAAACCCGTAGTGAAAATTTCGAGCTCTTCCTTGAAGAGACCCTTCGAAGAAATAGGATGTTGGGGATCAGGGAAGGGGTTGAGGAGCTGGCCGATGTCAAGCCCATCATAGAGTTGGTGGATAGAATCATTATTCAAGCTGTAAAAACGGAGGCCACCGATATCCACATAGAGCCCGATGAGAACACCGTGAGGATCCGTTACAGGATTGATGGGATCCTCCATCAATTCTCCTCACTCCCAAAAAATCTCCAATCGGCTGTCACGACGCGCATTAAGATCATGGCCAATCTCAACATCTCCGAAAATCGGATTCCCCAGGATGGCCGGGCTGATTTCTTCTCAGAAGGAAGAAAGATCGATTTGAGGCTTTCTGTCTTTCCAGGTGTTTTGGGAGAGAACATTGTCATCCGCATCTTAGACAAGGAGAGGCTGGTTCTTGGATTAGAGCGGCTTGGCTTTTCTCCTCAAACCCTTTCCCTATATGGACAGATCATCAACCGACAGAATGGAATCATTCTGGTCGCCGGGCCTACTGGCTCTGGAAAGACCACCACCTTATACTCCAGCCTTTCCCAATTGAACTCTCGAGAGAAAAACATCATCACCCTTGAGGACCCTGTGGAGTATCTCCTCCCAATGATCCGACAATCTCAGATCAATCTCAAGGCTGGCCTCACCTTTGCGGCTGGATTGAGGGCGATCCTTCGGCAAGACCCTGATATCATACTGGTGGGCGAGATCAGGGATGTGGAGACGATGGAGATGGCCATCCGAGCAGCCCTGACAGGCCACCTTGTCTTCAGTACCCTCCATGCAAACGACGCCGTAGGAGCGATTCCACGACTTCTCGACATGGGTTTGGAACCTTTCCTTCTTGCCTCATCCTTGATTGCGGTTCTATCCCAGAGATTGGTTAGGCTCATCTGTTCCCATTGCAAGGAGATCGCAAGGGTAGACAAGACTCTTCTTTCGATCGTGGGATGGGAGGAGAAGAAAGTCACCCTCTATAGGGGAAAGGGCTGTAACCGATGCAATCACACAGGCTACAGAGGTAGAATTGGAATTTTCGAACTTCTTGCGGTCTCCCCAAAGATCGAAAAGTTGATCATGCAACGGAAAGATAGTCACGTCCTCAAGGGGGCTGCCATAGAAGAAGGATTTTTCTCTATAAGGGAAGATGGTCTTCAAAAAGTCCTTCAGGGGATCACTACCCTTGAAGAAGTGCTTCGGGTTGTCTAAAGATGCCTCAGTTCTACTACAAAGCAAGGGATGAATTGGGAAGAATGGTCAAGGGGGTCGAACTGGCTGAAGATGAAGACCGATTGATCAGCGCTTTGCGGAATAAGAATCTCTACTTGGTCTCAGCTTCAGAAAAATCTGAGAAGAGAGGGCAATCCCTATCCCTCTTCCAACAAAAGATGAGGAGGCGTGATATCATAGATTTTTTATCCAGCTTAGCCACCATTCTCTCAGCAGGTATCCCCATCCTCGAAGGGCTTGAAGATATGGCTGCAGAGAGGAAAGGGACAAAGTTTGGAAAGATCATCTCCATGATTAAGGAGGATATCCAAGGAGGATCGCTTCTTTGTGAAGCCCTTAGCCGTCACCCCCAGGCTTTTGGAGAGACCTATATTCATTTGGTCAGGGCTGGAGAGGCCTCTGGAAATGTCGATATCGTATTGAGGGAACTGGCAACCTTCCTCGAGTGGCAGGAAGAACTCGTCTCCACCATTAAGAAGATCACCATCTATCCGATCATGGTCCTATTAGGGATAGGTGGGCTAATCACTTTCGTCTTTGCCTTTGCCTTACCAAAAATTATGCCCATTCTGATAGAGATGAAGGTGGACCTTCCTCTTACAACGAGAATCATGATCAAGTTCAGTAAGCTCATTCAATCGTACTGGTACTTTTTAGGGCTTGGCCTCATGGGAGGGATCATGGGGGTCTTCCTTATCTCTCAAAACGAGAAGGTGCGGATGGGGATAGATCGACTAAAATTGAGACTCCCTATGATCGGAGATTTATTAAGAAAGATTTATCTCTCCCGATTTTCTCGCCATCTTGGGCTTCTCCTCGAAGGAGGGATAGGGATATTTGATGCCCTCATCGCTGTAGAGGGGGTGGTGGGTAACCTGGTCATCTCTAATGCGGTCAAAGAAGTTCGTGATCAAGTTCAAGCGGGCTTGACTTTTACCGAGGCCCTCCGAAGGACGGGTGAGTTTCCACCGAGAGTGCTCAGGATGATCTCCATTGGAGAATCGACAGGGACCTTGGGCAATGCCTTAACAAAGGTCTCCAAATATTATGACGAGGAGGTCCCAGCTACGGTGAAGAAGCTCCTCTCTGCCGCGGAACCGGCTCTGATCATCTTCTTGGCCATGATCGTAATGGGTGTTGGCCTCTCCATTTATCTGCCCATCTATCAAGGGATAGGGAGGATAGGAAAATAGTGGGAGAAAGATCCTTAGGAATAGAGGTCACACCCTCTCAGATTAAGTTGGTGGAGATGGACTCCTCAACAGTTCCTCCGAAGGTATTCGGTTTCTTCTCCGTAAGCCTCTTTTCATCCCATTCAGAGAATATCTCACAACAGGTGCGGGCCGCTTTGTCCCATCTCAACCCCAAGACGAAGAAGGCTCGAATGGCTATCAGCAACTCTTCCTTTCATAACCTCTTCTCCCTTCCTCCGATACCAGAGAAGGAGATGAGGGAGGTGGTTAAGCGGGAGCTGAGAGGAACTTTATCCCTTCCGCTTCAAGAGATGGGTTTCGACTATCGCATCGTAGGTGAAGAAGAGAGGAAGAAGATCATCCTTGCCGTAGCCGCTCCTTCGAGTTCTGTGAAGAAGGAGGCCCTTTTTCTTAAAGATCTCGGTTTAACCCCGGAGCTCATTACTACCCCTCCAATCGCCCTTTTCAACGCCTTGAAATTGATGGGGGAGAGGGATGAGGAGATCATTGCTCATATTCACTTGGAAGAATCAAAAGGTCATATCCTCTTTCTCAGAGATGGGAGATGGGCCTTCTACAGGGAATTTCCGAGGAGTCCCAATATCAGAGAGGGGATCCTCCCTGAAGTCCAGCGATCCTTCCTCTACCTTCGACAACAATTAAGAGGAAGGGAGGTAAGAAGGATCTTCCTGAGTGGGCATGGCACAGAGGGTTTGGAAAGAGATTTGGGAGAGGCCTTGGGAATGGATGTGGAGCCACTCCTCCCCAACCTTGACCTCTCTCCCCTGAAAGGAAGAGCGAAGGAGTTTAACCAGATCCTTCATGAATTCACCATTCCCCTTGGGTTAGCAGGGAAGAGGGTTAAAGATACGGTCAACCTGCTTGCCTCCCAGGCGAGCGAGCGAAGCTATGGAGCGATCTTAAAGAAGGTGGCTTTCGCTGGGATCGCTCTCTCTGCTTTAACGATAGGCCTAAGCTATGCATGGCTCTCAAGGGAGGCCTCCAACTCCCACAGGAGGTTGCAAGAAAGGAGGGAAGCGATAAAGAGGTTTGAACCCTATCTCACCGCTCAAAGGGAGAGAGACCTTTACTGGAAACATTTGGCCTTATTCAAGGATATGAACTATCATCTCCTTTGGGCAGAAACGCTTCGGGAGCTCTCCCTTCTGGTCCCCCCTGAAATGGTCTTTCAGTCTTTAACCTTAAAAAGGGAGGTAAATAAGATAAAAGTGACCATTAAAGGAGAGGTCTTTGCTCCGAAAACCTTATTAGCCCAGGAGATCTTCAATCGTTTTTATTCCAAGATCGTCTCTTCTCCCTTCTTTACAAAGGTGGAGATCGATCCAAACACCATGAAGGTGAGCCCACCGAAAGGAGACGACAAGGATGGTCTTGTCAAGCAGGAATTTGAGGTCAAAGGAGAACTGAAGCCCCTTGATATCGAATATGAAAGCCCTTAAAGAACTACCTACAACCATAAAAATCTTGGGGGTTTATCTCCCTCTCCTTATGGCCGCCTTTATCTTTCTTCTCTCTCCTAAGTGGAAGGCCCTGAGAGGGCTTGAGGAGGATTTAAGGAGATTGGAAGTTGAATTGAGGAAGGCGAAAGAGGTGGAGAGGAATGTCAAGCTTCCAGAGATGGGAGAGAAGGGGAGGTGGGAGGCGACAAAGGAGAAGATGGCTAAGGGCTCCAAGGAAATCGACTTCCCAAAGTTGATGGAGGAACTATCCAAACAGGCCCTCGGCCATAACATCTCAGACGTCTCTTTATCCAGTTTTCGTAGCCCTCCTTCCTCCCAACCCCAGGGAATAAGGATGGGCGATTTTTTGATCAAAATCTCTTTTCGTAGCGAATACCGTGAGACTGCACTCTTCCTCAAGGGGCTTGACCATCTGTCACAGTGGGTGATGATCGAGTCTTTCGAGATGAAAAAGGCTTCTCCTCTTATTTCGGTGGATCTACAGGTTCGTCCTGTCAGTATGGTGAAATGATGAAGAATAAGGTCTTAATTCTACTTTTGGCTGGACTTCTGATTGGATTGGTCACCTACCACATCCAATCCCCTTCCAAAGGAAAGCCCACAAAAGGATCGCCAGCCGTAGAAAAGAAGAAAGGGGCCGAAGAGAGTTTGGAATTTGAGACCGTAAAGCGGAAGCATCTCGCTGAGGGTTGGGGACGAAATCCTTTCTTCCGAACAGAAGAGAGAGTGAAAGAGGTGAAAGCCCTTCCGACCACGCCTTCCTTACAAGAGGAGGTAAAAGCACCCTCCTTAAAGTTGGAGATGATCTTTACAGCCAATGCTCAGAGGGTGGCGATCGTGAGCGGCCAATCTGTCAAGGAAGGAGACAAGGTAGGAGAGGAAGTCGTTGTAAGAATCGACTCGGATAGAGTGATTCTCAAAAAAGATGGGAAGCAGAGAACGGTCAAATTGGATCCATTCTCTGTCCCGTTTCAAGTGGAAGAAAGGAGGCCCAGATGAGGAAGTGGATTAAACCCATAAGTTTTTTCTCCCTCCTTCTCTCTATGTCACTTCTCGGTCCCCTTAATGGTTGTGCTCCTAAAGTGGTTTCAAGGCCTGAGGTCAAACCCCCACCTCCTTTAGAGAAGCCAGAGAAGATGGAAGAGATCGTCATCCCTCTAATCGAGGAGAAGAAAGAACCCGAGAGACTTCTTACCTTCTCCATGAGAGATAGCGATATTAGAGAGGCATTATTGGCCATTGCAAAGACGTTGAACTACAACATTGTATTAGACCCCGATGTCTCTGGGAAAGCCACCATTGAGGTCAAAAGGGTTACCTTAGAGGAGGCCCTCGACGCCCTTCTCACACCCCTTGGACTCCAGTACAGTAAAGAGAGAAATTTTATCAGGATCTCTAAGCTGAGACGGGAGACCCGTGCCTTTTCCCTGAATTACATCACTACCAAGCGAACGGGGACCAGTTCCGTGGTCTCTGCGATCACCGTTGGAGCAGGTGCCGCTGGGGCAGGTGGAGGAGGGATCTCCACTACAGATACGGCCGACCTCTGGACCGAGATCGAGAGTGGCTTGAAGAATCTTGTCTCCGAAGGAGGTAAGTTTGTCATCAACAAGATGGCAGGTGCGATTGTGGTGACTGACTTTCCACACATCCTGAAAAATGTAGCTAAATTTCTTGAAGAGGTAGAAGGTTCTGTACAGAGGCAGGTGATGATTCAAGCTAAATTGGTCGATGTTACGCTCTCCGATGAATTTAAGATGGGACTCAACTGGTCTGCCATCACAAAGCTTTCAAAACTCCATATCACAGGCACTTTGGACGGGAAGATGATCGCCCAGACCTTAAGCCCTGGATCAGGAGTCTTCCAGATCGGGATGACCGATAGTAACTTCTCTGCCCTCCTCGATGCCATGGCGGCCCAGGGGAAACTGAATATTCTCTCTTCCCCAAAGATCTCTGTTTTGAATAATCAGAAGGCGGTGATCAAGGTATCGACGTCTGAAGTCTATTTCGAAGTCAAGACAGAGGTCGACCCCGACACAAAGAAAGAGACCACCACGCCAACATCAAAGACCGTAGATATCGGTGTAGTCCTCGAGGTCTCCCCTCGGATTACGAACGATGGACAGATCATCATGGACATCCACCCCATCATCACTGAAAAGGTTGGAGAGGCTACCTATGAGTCTTCATCGGTGAAGGTGACGACACCCATCGTCAGCGTCAGGGAGGCCAATTCGGTTGTTAAGGTGAGAGATGGTCAGACCATGATCTTAGCCGGGCTTATCCAGGAGAAGAGGGATGAGACGGCCCGTAAAGTTCCCATCCTCGGAGATATCCCTGGACTCGGGACCCTTTTCAGCCGCACCGAAAGGAGTAGGCAGAAGAGCGAGTTAGTCGTCTTTCTCACCCCCACGATCCTCACCGGTAAAAGGGTCGAGGATCTTTCCGAGGAAGAATTGAGGAAACTTATTTCGACCTATCCGGAAGAGGAGTTTAAAAAGAGCTTTATGGAAGATCTTTTCAAGAAGGAACAGAAGAGACTCAGACAGGAGAAGTAAATGTACGAGGAATTCTATGGGCTTAAAGAGAAGCCCTTCAGCCTCACTCCCGATCCCAAATTCTTCTACTTGAGCTCCAGGCATAGGGAGGCCATGGAGCACATGGCTTATGGGATAAACCAGAAGGAGGGGTTTATCCTCATCACGGGAGACATTGGGACCGGAAAGACGACCCTCTGTCGAGCCATCCTTGAAAGATTGGGGAAGAATGTAAAAACGGCTGTCATCTTCAACTCCTTTCTTACCGAAGAGGAACTGGTGGAATCGATCCTTCAGGATTTCGGGTTTCCTTCAAAGGAGAGGTCGAAGAAGGAACGGATCGATGCTTTAAACAGATTATTGATTCACATGGGGTCCAAGGGTGAAAATGGAGTTCTCCTCATCGACGAAGCCCAGAACCTATCCATTTCGGTTCTGGAACAGATCCGGATGCTCTCCAATTTAGAGACAGAAAAGGAGAAGCTCCTCCAGATTGCATTAATAGGCCAGACAGAGCTGCGAGGAAAGCTCAAGCTCCCCCAACTCAAGCAGTTAGAACAGAGAATTTCAGTAAGATATCATCTCCAGCACATCGATAAAGGTGAAGTCCCTAAGTACATCTACCACAGGTTAATGGTCGCGGGCTCAGAGGGAAGGATCACCTTCTCCAGAGGGGCCTTGAGAAATATCTTTAAGTATTCAAAAGGAATTCCCAGGCTCGTCAATCTCATTTGCGACCGTGCTCTCCTCAACGGTTATACAAAGGGAAAGTATACGATCACGACTCCAATGGTGCTTCAGGCGATAAGAAGCCTGAAGGGAGAGGAGAAATCCCTTTCTCTCCCATCCCGAATGAGGTTGGCCATCTCCATTGGAGCTCTCCTCTTCCTCCTTCTTGGTCTTGGATTCTTCACCTTCACTCTCTTGTCGCCTTTTCCAACCCCTTCTATCCAAAGACCATCCTCAGAACCCACAAGGCCACCTTCCATGGAGCACTTTCAGAAAAGTGCTCCATATAAATTCGATCCATCTTTCCCTTACGTCATCCTTGTCGGTTCTTTTCATACTGAGGAAATGGCACTGGAGACGATCAAGAGATTAGAACCCTTCCAAGGGCCCAAATATATCTCTAAGATACCTTCAGCAGAAAAGGGAGCGATGTATCGAGTCCTGATGGGAAGGTTTAAGACCCAGGCCGAGGCGCACGATTTCCTAATGAAGCTCAATGTGGAGAAGGGTTTCGAGAACGCTAAAATCATGGAGGCCCTACCATAAGGGAGATAGGATGAGCCTGGTCCTCGAGGCCCTAAAAAGAGCACAGAGAATCAGAACGGAGAGGAAGGCACGACGCTTCTCAACCAACATTCCCTGGTTCTCCCAATGGAGGACGAAAAGATTCTTTCGAGTCAAATTTCTCATCCTCATCTTGACCCCTCTCCTTATCTCTCTTCTTATCGTCTCCTTCAATTTAGGGATCCATCAGAAGAGGTCGAAAAGGGTAACCCCTCCTGAGAGCTTTCCGATCCTCAAAGAGATAAGTATTGACTCCATGGCGGAGCGTTCTGCTTCAGCCCCCCTTCCCAAAATCGAGCAGACCAAGGAAGGTCCACCGAAGAAGACTAAGATCGTCTCAAAGCCAGCCTTCGAAAAGCCGCAACCCTCCCGCCCCGAGGGACAAAAGGTTGCAAAAGAAGAGAAGGCTTCCACAAAACCAATATCTGAACAGAGGCCTCCAGTTCCACAGGAAAAGGCCGGGGAGAGGGAGTTGAAGATCCAGACCGTTCCCACGAAGGAAGCTATGACCCATTTTAGCCTTGGACTCCTTTACCATAAAAATAATAAGCCTCACGAAGCCTCCGAGGAGTACAAGAAGGCTATACAGATCGACCCTTTAAATGTAGGGGCCCACAACAATCTCGGTATGGTCTATAAAGAGTTGGGAAGGCTGGAGGAGGCCATCAGCCAGTACCAGAAGGTCCTCTCCATCGATCCCAAATACGACAAAGCTCGGCACAACCTGGCAGTGGCTTTCTACTTTCAGGGAGACCTCGAAAGGGCAGCCCTCGAATTTTATCTGGCCATTGAATCCAACCCCAGGAGGCCAGAAAGTTATAACAACCTCGGTCTGCTATATAGAAAGCAAAAAAGATTCTCCGAGGCAAAAGGCGTTTTCCAAAAAGGCTTATCCATTGCCCCAAACTATCCACCCCTTCATTACAACTTCGCCCTTACACTGGAAGAGGAAGGAGATTTGAAGGGAGCTGTCCTTCACTACCAGAAATTTGTGGAACTCTCTCCAGAAGATCAAAGGGTCCTCCTCACAAAGGTGAAGAGACATCTGGAGGCCCTATCTTATGAAAGATAAGAAAAAGCCTTCTCCCTCCAGTCGCTTTCGAATGAGGCTTATCGTCGCCATTCCAACCATCCTCATCCTCTTCACCATCGGTTCAGGCTTCTTGGTCTTTCACTTAACCAAGAGGGTATATCACTTTTCTCCGGGAACACCTGCTTCTGATATTCATGTAGCCATCTGGGTTCTGATCATGGGAGGGGTGGCTTTGGTAGCGGGTCTGTTATTGGCTTATGGAGTAACAAATCCATTGAAGAAGATGGTAAAAAAAGGAGAGGAGATGTTCCCTTCTCCAACTCCAATCCCCCAGCACAACGAAATCAGCGCCTTGACCGATGTCTTCAATAAGATCTCTTTCGAAGTGGGAGAGCTTAAAGAGAAACTTGAGGAGAGATACCGGTTCGAAAACATCGTCACCCAGAGTGATAAGATGCAGGAGGTTCTCAAACTCATCACCAAGGTGGCCGGAACCGATGCCACAGTCCTCATCATTGGGGATAGTGGGACTGGAAAGGAGCTGGTTGCTGAGGCCATCCACCAACACAGCCGAAGAAATGATGGACCCCTGATCAAGGTGAACTGCGCTGCCATTCCAGAGGGATTACTCGAAAGCGAACTCTTTGGCCACGAGAAGGGAGCTTTTACAGGAGCAATAGGTAGAAAGATGGGTAGATTCGAGCTTGCCGATCAAGGCACCATCTTCCTGGACGAGATCGGAGATATGAATCTCTCCGCCCAGGCAAAGGTTCTCAGAGTCTTACAGGAGATGGCCTTTGAGAGGGTAGGTGGAACCCATACCGTCACCGTAAATGTGAGGGTCATTGCCGCAACCAACAAAAACCTCTCTCAAGAGGTGAGGGAGAAGAGGTTTAGGGAAGACCTCTATTTCCGGCTGAATACCTTCCCTATTCTTCTCCCCCCTTTACGGGAGAGGAGGGAAGATATCCCCCTTTTGGTCGAGCATTTCGTGAGGGAATCGGGGAGAAGAATTGGGCTAAAAGTGGAGGGCATTTCGAATGAGGCATTCGATTTTCTGAAGAGGTACGATTGGCCAGGGAACGTGAGAGAACTGGAAAACTGCATCGAGAGGGCTATCATAATGGCTGAGGGAGGCTTGATCACACCAGCTCATTTACCCTTCTATATATTATCTTCCCAAGTCTCTCGGGTTTCATCATCACTTGATGAGACCATGGCAAAGATCGAAAGGGAGATCATCATCGAAGCCCTAAGAAGGGCGGATTGGGTCCAATCCAAGGCTGCCAAAATCCTGGGCATATCTGAAAGGAGCCTCTGGCATCGGGTAAAGAAATATCGGATCGGCATCAAGGAGCTACAAAATTTGTAGAACCTACCTAAATTGTAGTCGTTCAATGCCCTCCCATTGATAATCCCTCCCATCTTCTCTCCCTTAGACTGTCACCCTGAACTATTAATTTGTCACCCTGAACTCGGTTCAGGGTCTCATAACCTATTGATTTTATTAGATGCTGAAATAAATTCAGCATGACATATTGTACTCTTTCATGACTTTTGCAAGAGCCTCTTTCAAAAAAAATCATAATGGCACACTAATTGCTTTAAAATAGCTCAAAATTCAAAAACGATAATGTCAAAAGTTTTATGAAAAGCAGGGAATGAGATATGAGAACAGGGGCACGATGGATGACCGGGAAGAAAGACAAGAGGGTCATTAGTAGGAAGGGTGGTAAGGCTGAGCATTAGGGTGGT
>Ga0315312_1000373_pt1 | contig 58733 bp, 57 predicted proteins | sample TDP7_MG_FD_203629 | JGI IMG/M metagenome (GOLD analysis project Ga0315312, IMG submission 203629) | Freshwater sediment microbial communities from Lake Towuti, South Sulawesi, Indonesia - TDP7 | ecosystem: Environmental > Aquatic > Freshwater > Lake > Sediment | place: Indonesia: South Sulawesi... | reverse complement strand
TTCTACTTCAGGACAACTGATGTGACAGGTACTGTGAAGCTGGACGAGGGAGTTGAGATGGTCATGCCTGGGGATAACGTGAATCTTACGGTTGAACTTATCTCCCCCATAGCGATGGAGAAGGCTCTCCGTTTCGCCATCAGGGAGGGAGGCAAAACCGTCGGCGCAGGAACCGTCACCGAAATCTCAGAGTGAGCGGCCGCTGTTCCGACGGTGCCTATGGCGCTGATAGTGTGGGTGCCTTCGCAGAGGAAGCGTAAAAAGGCAAGTAAAATTGGAAGGGCAAAGAATCAGAATACGTCTCAAGGCCTTTGATCACCGCTTGCTGGATCAGTCGGTGCACGAGATCGTTGATACCGCAATCCGGACAGGGGCGACAGTTGTGGGGCCAGTTCCCCTTCCTACGAAGGTGGAGAGATATACGGTTCTGCGCTCTCCCCATGTGGACAAGAAGTCGAGGGAGCAGTTTGAGATTCGCACCCACAAAAGGCTTTTGGACATAGTCAACCCCACAGCCAGGACCATTGACGAGCTGAAGAAACTGAATCTATCGGCTGGGGTTGACATCAAGATCAAGGTGTGAAACGCGTCTCGGCAGAAGACGCGGAAAGGCCAAAGAAAATAGCAGACTTGCGGCAAATCGGTTGTGAGCATCTGACGGAGTGACTACTTTGATTGAGGGTTTGCTCGCCAGAAAGATAGGGATGGTTCAGCTCTTCGACAAGGAAGGAAGAGCCGTGCCGGCCACTGTGATGGAAGCCGGCCCCTGCACGGTAGTTCAGGTTAAGGAAGAAAAGTCCGGCGCTGCCAGAGCCGTGCAATTGGGATTCCAGGACGTAAGGGAATCCAGGCTCACCGAGCCACTGGCGGGCCATTTCAAGAGAGCCGGCGTCGCGCCGAAAAAGTATCTGAAAGAGGTCAGAGTTGATGCCGAAGACGAATACAAGGTGGGCCAGGAAATCAGGGCGGATGTTTTTTCTGTCGGGGAGAGGGTGGATGTAACAGGAATCTCCAAAGGGAAGGGGTTCACCGGGATGGTCAAAAGGTGGCACGCGGCTGGCGGGGCGGATTCGCACGGCTCCATGTCGCACCGCCGGCCGGGGTCAATCGGTTCTAACACTTTTCCCGGTCGAGTCTGGAAGGGGAAGAAGCTCCCTGGGCATGCCGGCAACAGCCGTGTGACGGTCATGAACCTGGAAGTCCTGCAAGTCCGCCCGGAGGAGAACCTCCTTCTGGTAAAGGGGGCCGTCCCAGGTCCGACCAAAGGGATTGTGTTCATTCGCAGCTCCGTGAAGCAGAAAGTCAAGAAAAAACAGTGAGCTTGGATACCAAAGAGAGGAGAACAGTCAAGCTTTACAACTCTGCCGGCCAGGTTGTGGCGGAGTTGCCGGTGAAGCCCTCTATCGCCGAGGCGGAGGTGAACCGGCAGGTTGTCCATGACTACGTTGTGCAACTGCGGAACAGTTGGAGGGCATGGAGCGCCTCAACGAAGACTCGTGGAGAGGTCAAAGCCTCGGGAGCTAAGCCCTGGCGCCAGAAAGGCACAGGCCGCGCCCGGGCAGGAAGCCTCGCCTCGCCTTTGTTCAGGGGAGGAGGGGTGACTTTCGGCCCGAAGCCAAAGGTTGTGAGAAACCGTTTTCCTCGGAGAATGAAAAGGTCGGTTTTCGATCACGCCTTGGGAGAGAAGATTCGTCAGGACAGGCTGCTGGTGGTGGATGAGCTGAAGTTTGACTCTCCCGGGACAAAACGAATGGCGCAGACGTTGAAGAGCCTCAACATATCCGGCAAGATCCTCTTGGTGACCGAAAAGAGCCACAGAAACACGCTTCTGTCTGCCCGAAACATACCGCACTTGACCTGCCGCTCAGTTGGGGACGTATGCGCCTACGACATACTCAACCACGAGTTCCTGTTATTGACGAAAGGGACCTTCGATTCGCTACATCTGGGCGAGCAGTGATGGAAATTGTGGGCTAAATGAACGACGATTTCGCAATAGTCAGGTATCCGATTCTTTCGGAGAAGGGCACAAGGTTATCCCAGAAGGAGAACAAGTACATTTTCAGAGTGAGCCGCCGGGCAGGCAAGATCGAAATCAAGCGGGCTATCGAGAAGCTTTACAAGGTCAGAGTAAAGGATGTCAATACGATGAACGTTAAGGGGAAGAGGAAGCGGATGGGGATGCGGCTCGGGAAGCAGCCCGATTGGAAAAAAGCGATTGTAACTCTGGAAGAGGGAGAAACCCTTAGTTTCGTTTGAAAGGTGGCTCTTTGCTTGTGTGCTCGGACGTCGGCATTTTCTTGGGTCGAATGGTGAGGATGCAACGGTGGGCATAAAAAGATACAAACCCGTAACGCCGTCTCTCAGGTTCACAAGGCTTTCGGATTTCTCCGAGATTACAAAGACGGAGCCGGAAAAGTCCCTCTCCTTCAGGCTGAAGAAGTCCGGAGGGAGGAACTTCCAGGGGAGAATGACCATACGCCGAAGGGGAGGAGGTCACAAGAGAAAGTATCGGATAATTGATTTCAAGCGGGACAAAGACGGCGTCCAGGCAAAGGTCCTTGCCGTTGAATACGACCCGAACCGCTCGGCGAGAATAGCGCTTCTGGAATACGCTGACCGGCAGAGGAGGTACATTCTTGCCCCTGCCGGGTTGCAGGTCGGCGACATTGTGATGTCCGGCGAAGAAGCCCCGCCCAAGGTGGGCAATTGCTTGCCCCTTTCTAAGATTCCCCTGGGGATGCCGGTTCACAACATCGAGCTTAGGCCGAACGAGGGAGGCGTCTTGGTGCGAAGCGCAGGACTCGGCGCGACGCTGATGTCTCGCGAGGGGAAGTTCGCCCACGTCAGGCTGCCATCGGGGGAGATACGCCTGGTCCCCGTGGTTTGCCGCGCAACGGTCGGAGAGGTTGGCAATGCCGAGCACAGCAGCGTCTCTCTCGGCAAGGCAGGGAGAAGCCGGTGGCTTGGAAGGAGGCCGAAGGTGAGGGGAGTGGCCATGAACCCCGTTGACCACCCCATGGGTGGCGGAGAAGGAAAATCATCCGGCGGCAGACACCCCTGCTCTCCCTGGGGCAAACTGGCAAAGGGAGGAAAGACCAGAAAGAAAAGTAAGCCCACAACTCATATCATCAAGCCTCGAAAGGGAAAGCGATAATAGGTAACAATGGCAAGGTCCTTGAAAAAGGGTCCCTGCGTGGACCCAAAGCTCCTAAAAAAGGTCCAGAAAATGGAGGCCGCCGGCGAGAAGCGGACTGTTAAGACCTGGTCGCGGCGCTCAATGATTGTGCCCGAGTTTGTCGGGCACACTTTCGCCGTCCACAACGGTAATAAGTTCATTTCGGTTTTCGTCACGGAGAACATGGTTGGGCACAAGCTCGGAGAATTCGCCCCCACCAGGACGTTCCGCAAGCACGCCGGGCAGAAATGAGACGCCAGCGTAGCGGCTGAAAAAGGAGGAATTCGAGTTGCCGGCAAAGGCTGTGGGAAAATACATGAGAGTCCCGCCGAGAAAGGCGAGAGAAGTGGTAGAGCTAATCGAGGGGTTGCCTGTTGACCGCGCCGAGCAGGTGGTCAAGTTTTGCAGGCGCAGGGCCGCAAAGTTCGTCGGGAAAGTGCTCAAATCGGCCGTGGCCAACGCGGAGCAGACCAAAGAAGGCCAGGCGGGGACTCTTTATGTGGCAAAGGTTGTCGTCAACGAGGGGCCTATGCTGAAGAGAATAGTGTCGCGTGCCAGAGGAGTAAGAAACCTCATAAGGCGCAGAACCAGTCACGTCACTATCATAGTGGAGGAAAGGTAGAACAAGTAGCCGTCCCTGGCTGTGGGGCGCCCAGGCTGAGAAACATCGTCGTTCGGCAACCGCCATCCGGGAAAGGTCGTACATGGGACAGAAAGTTAATCCAATAGGGTTAAGATTGTCGCTCACGAAAGATTGGCGTTCTCGGTGGTTCGCCACCCGCCGGGAATTCGGTCAGCTCCTTCAAGAAGACTCGATGGTGCGCGACTACATCCGGCAGCGCCTGGCGGCAGCGGGGATAGCGCGTGTCGTGATAGAAAGAGCAAGTAACCGCATAAGGATTGTTCTTTACACATCCAGGCCGGGGATTGTCATAGGGCGAAAAGGCATCGAAATTGACAGGCTTCGCGAGGAACTCGCGGAAAAAACCGGCAAAGAAATCTTCATTGACGTCGAGGAGATAAAAGTCCCGGAGCTGGAAGCGCAACTTGTCGCGGAAAACATCGCGCTTCAATTGGAGCACAGGGTTTCGTTCCGGAGGGCTATGAAGAAGGCTGTAACTTCGGCAATGGAGCGCGGCGCACAGGGGATCAAGGTCGCTTGCTCCGGCCGGCTTGGCGGGGCAGAGATGTCCCGCAGTGAAAGCTACAAGGAGGGAAAAATCCCGCTGCACACCCTGCGGGCAGATGTGGATTACGGTCTCGCGGAGGCTCGGACGACCTACGGCGCCATTGGCGTAAAGGCCTGGGTGTTCAAAGGCGAGCGCCTGACTGAAAAGAAAGGACAAAAAGATGCCGCTGATGCCGAAAAGAGTCAAGTACAGGAAGTGCCAGCGAGGAAGTAGAAGAGGAAGTGAATCCCGCGGGACGACCCTGAGCTTCGGGGAGTACGGTCTTCAGGCTCTCACGAGAGGATGGGTTAGCGCGGAGGAAATAGAGGCAGCCAGAATTGCCATCAACAGGTATATCAAAAGGCATGGCAAGCTCTGGATCAGGATATTTCCCGACAAGCCCGTGACAGCCAAGCCCGCCGAAACCAGAATGGGCAAAGGAAAAGGTGCGCCGGAGTACTGGGTTTCGGTTGTCCGACCGGGCAGGATGATCTTCGAGCTGGAGGGTGTTCCCTTCACCATGGCAAGGGAGGCTCTCCGCTTGGCGGCGCACAAGCTGAGCGTGCGGAGCAAATTCGTTTATCGGGCGGGGCACGCTGCCTGATGGAGAGCGATTCCTTCTTATGAAGGCGAAAAAGTTGAGAGAAAAAACGAGAGAAGAGCTGGAGCAGTTGCTGGATGATAGCCGCCAGGAATTGTTCAACCTCTACTCCCAGTTGCACATCGGTCAGGTCGAAAAGCCGCATCGCTTCTCCCAACTGAGGAGAGATATTGCCAGGCTGATTACCATTCTGAAAGACGGGGGCTACAGCCACAGATGACCTCGCTGCCCGTCGCTGGCGGCTTCGCTAAAGGGACCGCTCCACGAGACGCAGCACGTCGGTAGCTGTAAGGTCGGCCAAAACAGGAGTGCCTCATGGCGGAAGAAAAGAAAGAGCGCCGACAACGTAAAGAACGAAAGGGATTCGTTCTGAACAATAAGATGAACAAGACTATCGTGGTTGGCGTGGAACGGAAGTTTCGCCACAGGATTTATGGAAAGGTCGTAAAGAAAGTAAAGAAGTACTACGTCCACGATGAGAAGAGCGAGGCGAAGGTGGGGGACTTCGTTCTGATAGCCGAGACAAGGCCCCTCAGCAAGCTGAAGAGATGGCGCCTTGTTGAGATACTGAAGACCTGAGAAATCGGCCCCGGCGGGCTTTTCGCCGGTGGAGTTCTTTTAGGGCGGCAAACCTCATGATACAGATGCGAACATGGCTTGACGTCGCCGACAATACCGGCGCCAAAAAGGTCGCCTGCATAACGATACTGGGCGGCTCCAAGAGGCGCTACGGACGGGTCGGCGATACCATCACAGCCTCCGTAAAGGAAGCGGCTCCGGACGGCGTAGTGAAGAAAAAAGAAGTCGTCAAGGCAGTTATAGTGCGGACGAAGAGCGACATTTCCCGCCCTGACGGATCGGTACTCAGGTTCGATTCCAACGCCTGTGTAATTATTGACGAACAGAATAACCCAAAAGGGACAAGGATATTCGGACCCGTAGCGAGGGAGCTGAGAGATAAAAACTTCATCAAGATTATCTCCCTGGCTCCGGAAGTCCTTTAGGAGAGGTGTGCGCCAATGAAGCGGCTCCTGAGAAAGGGCGCAGAGGCCCCAGGCAAGCCTTACATCCGGCGGGATGACATCGTTTGCGTCATTGCCGGCCGAGACAAGGGCAAGAGGGGGAGAGTCTTGCGAGTGTCGCCCGACAAGCAGGTGGCTTTCGTTGAGGGGGTTAACATCCTCGTCAAGACCATCCGCCCTGACCCTCAGGTTGCCCAGAGCGGCGGATTCGTGAAGAGAGAAGGACCCATTCACCTTTCGAACCTCCAGCTTTTCTGTTCGAACTGCCAGAAACCAACAAGAATCTCTAAGAAGGTGGTTGGCGACCGAAAGGAGAGAGTCTGCAAGAAGTGCAACAACCCGGTCGGGAAGGCATAGGGATATGGTCAGGCTTCGGGATTATTACCGTTCGACCGTTGTTCCAAAGATGATGGAGGAGTTCGGCTATAAGAACCGTCTCCAGGTTCCGAGGGTCGTAAAGATTGTCCTCAACATGGGTTTGGGCGACGGCGCCCGGGACAGGGCTGTGATAGACGAGGCCGTCGGCCATATGGCGACCATCTGCGGACAGAGACCTGTCGTCACACGGTCCCGCAAGAGCATCGCCGGATTCAAGGTTCGAGCCGGCATGCCCGTCGGATGCAAGGCGGTTCTCAGAGGGGCGAGGATGTTCGAGTTCTTCGACAGGCTTGTGAACGTGGCTGTCCCGCGAGTCAGAGATTTTCGCGGCCTTCCCGATACCCTCGACGGAAGAGGAAATTACAATGTCGGCATAGAGGAAATCATCATTTTCCCGGAGGTAAATCTCGACACCATGAAGCGGTCCTTCGGGATGCACATAACCATCGTCACCACCGCTGCGACGGATGCCGAGGCCAGAAGACTACTTGAGCTTCTGGGGCTACCGTTCAGAAGGAGATAGGACTACCGGAACTAAGCGTAGATGGCGAGAAAATCCCTCATTATCAAATGTAACAGGCCGCAGAAGTTCAAGGTCAGAGAATACCATCGCTGCCGAAGATGCGGGCGCAGGAAAGGGTACTTGAGAAAATTCCAGTTGTGCCGCATCTGTTTCAGAGAACTTGCGTCAGCCGGGTTGATCCCCGGAGTAATCAAAGCAAGCTGGTAGCCTTTTTTCTTGGAAAGAGACCAACGCTGATGACTATGACCGACCCCATTGCGGATATGTTGACGCGAATCAGAAACGCCAATTCGGCCATGCACCCTCACCTCGATGTGCCCGCATCAAAGCTGAAGCGCGAGATTCTCCGGGTCCTTAAAGACGAGAAATATATACACAATTACGCATACATTCGGGACAAGAAACAGGGGATGCTCCGCATACACCTGAAATACACTCCGCAAAGGGAAAGGGCCATCACGGGCATTAAGAGAGTCAGCAAGCCGGGCCTGAGGAGGTATGTAACAGCGGGTGAGATTCCGGAAGTGATGGGCGGACTGGGGCTGGCGATTCTTTCCACGCCGAAGGGAGTTCTCAGTGGAGAGCAAGCCCGGCAGCAGGGAATCGGAGGCGAGCTCCTCTGCATGGTGTGGTAACGGACACCCCGCCAAAAGAATAGGCGCACGAACAGTAGGAGTAGAAGATGTCGCGGATAGGACGCTTGCCAGTAAAGGTGCCGCAGGGCGTCTCCGTACGGATTGACGGCGACGCCGTCGAAGTCACGGGTCCTCGCGGAAAAAACTTGTCTCAGAAGCTTGACCACAGGATAAGGGCCGAGTATTCCGAAAAGGACAGAGCAATCGTTGTCAAAAGAGCTTCCGATTCCAAGAGGGATAAAGCTCTGCACGGTACATACCGCTCTCTGATAGCGAACATGGTGGAAGGAGTTACCAGGGGATACCAGAAAGTTCTGTTGATTGCAGGCGTTGGCTACAGGGCGAAGGTTGAGGGAAAGGTTTTGGACCTGTCAATCGGAAGGTCTCATCCGGTCAGATACCCTATCCCTGAAGGGATCGAGGTAACAGTGGATGGTGGAACGACCATTAACATCAGAGGATGCGATAAGCAAAAAGTTGGCGCTGTGGCGGCGGCGATTCGCGCTTTTTATCCACCGGAGCCCTACCAGGGCAAGGGGATTCGATATGCCACCGAGCAGGTCAGGAGGAAGGCTGGAAAGACCGTAGGCTAAGCAGGATTTTCCAGGCAGATGATAGAGAAGTTATCCCGAGCCGAACTCAGGAAAAGGAGACATCTGCGGTCGAGGAAAAAAGTCCTCGGCACAAAAGACAGACCGCGCGTCTCAGTGTTCCGAAGCTCTGCCAATATCTATTTGCAGTTAGTTGACGACACGGAGGGTCGTTCCCTTTCTGCCCTGTCAACTCTCAGCAAGGAATTCAAGGAGAAGGGGCTGAAAAGCTCCAATAACGTGGAGGCGGCCAGGGTTCTCGGCGAGATGTTCGCTCAGAAGCTCAAGGAAAACGGAATCAGCGAAGTAGTCTTTGATAGAAGCGGTTACTGTTATCACGGCAAGGTGAAGGCGATTGCCGATGCCCTTCGTGCGCATGGGTTGCTGGCGTAGAAGGGGCATGGAGATTCGCCTGGAGCCGTGAAAACTCCGGCCCGGTCACACCGGGCAGCAGAGAAATGGCATTGGAAGAAATTGAACCCACAGCACCGGAACTGGTTGAAAAGGTCGTTGCCATCAACCGCTGTGCGAAGGTAGTCAAGGGAGGGAGGCGGTTCAGCTTCGGCGCCCTTGTGGTCGTCGGCGATGAACATGGACAGGTGGGTTTCGGCTACGGGAAGGCCAACGAGGTCTCGGAAGCAATTCGCAAGGGCCTCGAGCACGCAAAGAAACAGCTTATCACCGTTCCCATGGAAGGGGATACCATACCCCACAGGATTCTCGGTCAGTACGGTGCGGCCAAAGTCCTCCTGAAGCCTGCTCCTCCCGGCACAGGCGTGATTGCTGGGGGAGCAGCGAGGGCTCTCCTTGAGCTTTCGGGGGTCAAGGACATTCTGGCCAAGTCCCTCGGCTCTCGCAACCCTCTCAATGTCGTCAAAGCCACAGTTGACGCTTTGACGCGGATCAAGGCCAAGAGAGAAACAGAAAAGACGGACACAGGTACAAGTCGTGACACTGTCGCAGCTCCGCAATAACCCCGGCGCGAAAAAGCACACCAGAAGAAAAGGGAGAGGCCCGGGCTCCGGCCGCGGTAAGACGTGCGGCCGAGGGCACAGAGGCCAGAAGGCGAGGTCCGGAAGGATGCGTACGCGGGGCTTCGAAGGCGGTCAGATGCCATTCCACCGAAGATTGCCGAAAAAGGGCTTCAGCTCGACGCGGTTCAAGACGGTTTATTCGGTGGTTAACGTGGTAGCTCTCAACCTCTTCGAGGATGGCGCCACCATAACCCCGAGAGTTATGAGAGAGAGGGGGCTTGTAAAAAACGCCCGCCTTCCTGTCAAGATTCTGGGCGACGGAGAGCTGTCCGTGAAAGTCAATGTCTCAGCCCATGCTTTCAGCCGAAAAGCACGGCAGGCCATCGAGCAGCGGGGCGGAACCTGCAATATCATAGGTTAGAAAAAGATGTTGTCAGCATTCGGCAGCATGTTCAGGATACCAGACCTTCGCAGGAAGGTTTTCGTGACGCTGGTTCTGTTAGCGGTGTGTCGGATAGGCGCCCAGATCCCCACACCGGGAGTAAACGAACGGGCACTCATGGAAGCCATTCCGAGGGGAGGTCTTTTCGGATTGATCAACTTGTTTTCCGGAGGAGCCTTTGAAAGGGCCACGGTTCTGGCACTGGGGATCATGCCCTACATCAGCGCCTCGATCATCCTCCAGCTCCTGACGGCGGTGATTCCCTCCCTCGAGAAGCTTTACAAGGAAGGGGGCGAAGAGGGCCGAAGGAAAATGACACAGTACACCCGCTACGCCACCGTTGGTCTTTGCATGTTCCAGGCCTTCTTCATGGCCACTTACGTGGAGTCAATGGGAACCGCCGTAGTCCCCAATCCGGGGCTGCCGTTTCGGCTAATGACCATGGTTACCATGACCACCGGCACTATGTTCATCATGTGGGTCGGCGAGCGGATTTCCGAACGAGGAGTGGGAAACGGAATTTCGCTGATTATCACGGTCGGTATCGTCTCAGGGGCGCCGGCGGCTCTCACATCAATCTGGGAGGGCCTGTCATTGAAAGACCCCGATGCAAACGTGCTCAGCCTCTCGTGGCTGCCGGTTCTGCTGGTGTTTTTCGCCCTGGTCACGGCAGCGGTCATCATACTGACGCAGGGGCAACGCAGGATCCCCGTTCAGTACGCCAAAAGAATAGTCGGCCGGCGCGTTTACACCGGCCAGAGCAGCTATATCCCATTGAGGGTAAATTACGCAGGAGTCATCCCGATAATCTTCGCATCGGCCATTCTGATGTTTCCGGCAACCATCGCTCAGTGGACGAACGTTTACTTCATCAAGAGGATGGCCGGCTTGCTCCTTTCCCCGAACCGATTGATTTACATCATAGTGGAGGTCGTGCTTATTGTCTTTTTCTGCTACTTCTGGACGGCGACGCAGTTCGACCCAATTCAGATCGCCAACAATATGAAGAGAAACGGAGCTTTCGTCCCCGGAATCCGCCCGGGCAAGCCCACGGCATCCTTTTTCGAGAAGACCATGACACGCATCACATTCGCCGGTGCGATTTTTCTGGCATTTATAGCGGTGATTCCCCCGCTGCTCATCCGGAGCATTCCGGGAATCGACTGGAACGTGGCGAGTTTTTTTGGCGGAACGGCTCTTCTTATCATCGTCGGTGTGACTTTGGATACGATGCAGGCAATTGAATCGCACCTGCTGATGAGGCATTACGACGGGTTCATGAAGAAGGGAAAGCTGAGGGGGCGATATTGATGACAGAAACCCGAAGGAAAAGGGGAATCATCATTTTCGGCCCTCCCGGCGCCGGCAAAGGAACCCAGGCCAGTAGGCTGGTGGAAGAGTTGGGCCTCGCCTATGTTGCCACCGGAGACATCCTCCGACAGGCCGTCGCGAAAGGGACACATCTCGGTCTGAAAGCTTCGGAGTATATCAACCGGGGCGAGCTTGTCCCGGATGAAGTGGTCATCCCGATTGTAGAAGAGAGGCTTACCGAAGGAGGTCCCGAAAAAGGATTCCTTCTGGACGGCTTTCCACGGACTGTTCGGCAGGCGACAATGCTTGACGAGGCAGCCAGCAGGAACGGAATCGGGATTGACCTGGCAATCTATCTCAGGACATCCAGGGAGGTGATTGTCCAAAGGCTCTCCGGAAGGAGGATCTGTCCGAAATGCGGCGCAACGTATCATGTCGTGAACATTCCTCCACAGGTCACGGACATTTGCGATAAGTGCGGCACGCAGCTCGTTCAGAGGGATGACGATAAGGAAGATGCCATAGTGAGGCGCCTTGCGGAGTACGAGAAGCAGACCAGCGACGTGATTGAATACTATCGAAAGAAGGGGATACTGGTCGAGGTCAATGGGGACCTCCCGATTGAGGTGTCGTATCCGATGGTTGTGAATCTCGTCAGGGAGGGAGATTCGCCATGATCCCGCTGAAGTCGCCCAAAGAGCTCGACAAGATGAGAAGAAGTGGCGCGCTTGCTGCGGAGATAATGGAGGAGCTGACAGGTATGGTGGCAGAAGGGATTACAACCGGACAGCTGGATGCCGAGGCGGGGCGCCTTATGCGGGAAGCCGGCGCCGTGTCCGCCTCGAGGGGCTATCGCGGTTACCCGGCTCACATCTGCACCTCCGTTAACGAGGAGATCGTCCATGGCATTCCGGGGCCGAGGAAATTGAAAGCCGGAGACATTATCAGCCTTGACGTCTGTCTCGAGTTGGACGGGTATTTCGCGGACCTTGCGAAGACGATAGCTGTTGGGGAAGTGGATGGAGAGAAGAAAGAATTGACTTCTGCCGCCAGTGAGGCGCTTGAAGCCGGCATTCAGCAAGCAAGGCCGGGCAACCGGTTGTTCGACGTTTCACATGCTATCGAAGAAAGGGCAAGAAAGAGCGGCTTTTCGGTGGTCAGAAAGTTCACCGGCCACGGGATAGGCAGGCGAATGCACGAAGAGCCGCAAATACCCAATTACGGAAAACCGCACACCGGGCCAAGGATACTGCCGGGAATGACGTTTGCCATCGAAGCCATGCTCAACGCGGGAACGCATCGGGTGATCATCCTCGATGACGAGTGGACTGCCGTAACCGCTGATGGCAGGCCGTCAGCACACTTCGAGCATACCGTTGCCGTCACCGGGGAAGGTCCGGAGGTCTTGACATGCCAAAGGAGCAACTAATAAGAACCGAAGGGGTCGTTAAGGAGCTTCTGCCGAATACGATGTTTCGTGTGGAGCTTCCCAACAAGCATCGCATTCTGGCGCATATCTCCGGCAAAATGCGGATGAACTTCATCCGGATTCTGCCCGGTGATAAGGTCACGGTGGAAATGTCTCCTTACGACCTCACAAAAGGGAGAATCATCTACAGGGAAAAGTGAGCCCGTTGTACGGGCTTCTCGGGGCCGACGCCGCCGGCGTAGAAGAGGCCTCCTTTGCCGTCAGGGGTGCCATGAGACGTTCCGGTGAGCCTCTGACGTGAGAGACCGACTATGAAAGTGAAATCTTCCGTCAAGCGTATCTGTGAAAGGTGCAAGATTGTCAGGCGAAAAGGGGTGGTGCGAGTTATTTGCTCCAACCCGCGTCACAAGCAGAAGCAGGGGTGAACCCCGCGTCTTTAATTTAGTGTCGAGCTGAAGGAGGGAGACAACGTGCCACGAATAGTTGGTGTTGATGTTCCAGTACAGAAAAGGATTGAGGTGGCGCTGACCTACATCTACGGCATCGGACGCGTGCTTTCCAAAAGGATTCTGGCGGAGGCAGGCGTTGACCCGAACGTCAGAGCAAAAGACCTCACCCCGGAGGATGTCAGCAAGATAAGTTCCGTCATCCAGAGCGGGTACAAGGTCGAGGGCGACCTCCGCAGAGAGGTTGCCGCCAACATCAAGAGGCTCATTAGCATCCATTCGTATCGCGGGCTGAGACATCGCCTGGGGCTTCCCGTCAGGGGGCAGAGAACCAGAACTAATGCCCGAACACGGAAAGGCCCCAGGCGCGCAACCGTCGCGCTGAAAAGAAAGGTAAAGTAGGGACAGAAATATGGGAAAGAGCGATAAGCCACCACGCAAGAGGCCGTCCCGAAGACGCGGCGGAAAAGTCGTGCCCTCCGGCATCGCTCACATTCAGGCGACCTTCAACAACACTGTGGTCACCATTACTGACCTTTCCGGAAACGTTGTGGTTTGGTCGAGCGCAGGGAAGGTGGGCTTTTCCGGCTCGAGGAAAAGCACCGCCTACGCGGCTCAGATGGTCGCTGAAGACGCTGGAAAGGCCGCAGTAGCACGCGGGATGCGCGAGGTGAAAGTCTTCGTCAAGGGGCCAGGGTCCGGCAGGGAATCGGCGATTCGCGCCCTTCAGACGGCAGGGCTGACCATCACCATGATCAAGGACGTTACGCCTATCCCTCACGACGGGTGCCGCCCCCCCAAGCGCCGCAGAGTGTAGCGCGTGGCTTAACCCGGCGGCGCCCCCGGGTGGAGATGGGAAGGAGACAACATGGCAAGGTATACTGGGGCTTCTTGTCGAGTTTGCCGCAGAGAGGGCGAAAAGCTCTATCTGAAAGGAGATAGGTGCTACACGCAGAAGTGCGCTCTCGAGCGCCGGAACTATCCGGCAGGCGAGCACGGCCAGAAGCGAAAAAAGGTTTCCGATTACGCCCTGCAGCTCCGCGAGAAGCAGAAGCTTCGGCGAATGTACGGCATCCTGGAGAGACAGTTCAGAATTTACTGCAAGAAAGCTTCCAGGCACCGAGGGTTAACCGGCGACATTCTCCTTCAGTTCTTGGAGAGGCGGCTCGACAATGTTGTTTACAGGGCGGGCTTTTCCCCCAGCAGGGCCGCCGCAAGACAAATGGTCAGACACGGCCATTTCCTGGTTAACGGCAGGAAGGTCAGCATCCCATCTTACCCGGTATCGGCGGAGGATGTCGTGGAGGCAGGCCCAAGGGAGCCGACCAAAAAAGCGGTTAAGACCCTCCTTGAAGCCGCTTCTCGCCGGCCCATGCCCGAATGGCTGAGCATTGACCCTGACAATTTCAAGGCGACCGTTCTGAGGTTGCCGAAGCGCGAGGAGATCGCCGTCACCATTGATGAATCGGCAGTGATCGAGCTGTATTCAAAATAACAGGCTGGAGATTTCGGTCGCCCATCGCGGGCGACCTTGGGGAAGTTAAGTTAGTTCAGGCACGACAGCTTACACAGGAGAAGTCTTATGGCCGTCAAATTAGCTCCCTTCGAGATGCCCAAGAGAGTCGTCAAACAGGAGGAATCCGCCACCGATACCTATGCCAAGTTCGTCGCCGAACCTTTTGAGGCAGGGTTCGGGCACACCATAGGCAACTCCCTGAGGAGGGTACTACTTTCGTCGCTGGAGGGAGCTGCCATCACCTCTGTCCGAATAGACGGCGTCCAGCACGAGTTCTCCACGATCTCGGGAATTCTGGAAGATGTGTCCGACATAATTCTCAACCTGAAGAAAGTCCTCCTGGTCTCTCACTCCCGCACGCCGAAGACCCTGGAACTGAACGTCAAAAGGAAAGGGGAGATTGTCGCCGGAGATTTCCAGACCGACGCCGCCGTCCAGATTTTGAATCCAGACCGGCTCATCTGTACGGCGACTGTCGAGAAAAAGGTCAGCATGCAGGCCAGCGTCTCCATAGGGAGAGGATACGTTCCCTCGGAGCTGAACAAGCTGCCCGATCAACCCATCGGCGTCATAGCCATGGACGCGGTCTTCAGTCCGGTCAGAAGGGTGAAGTATTATGTGGAGAACACCCGTGTAGGCCAGCAGATGAATTACGACCGCCTGATCACGGAAATCTGGACCGATGGCCGCCTGACACCCGATGAGGCTTTGAAGCAGGCCTCGGCAATTCTCAGAGCTCACCTCGGCGCCTTCGTGAACTACGACGAGCACTATGTGGAGTTCGAGGCCGAACAGGAGAAGGAACAGGACGCAAAGGCCCGGATGCGAAAGCTGCTCGAAACGCCAATCAGCGAAATAGAGCTGTCGGTTCGGGCGGCGAACTGCATCGCGGCCGCGAACATCAAAACGATAGGCGACCTTGTTCAGAAGACCGAGGCTGAGATGCTGAAGTACAGGAACTTCGGCAAGAAATCGCTGGCCGAAATAAAGGGTATCCTGGAAAGGATGGGCCTGTCCCTCGCAATGGACCTTACTAACATCTTTGGCCCAAAGAAGGATTAGCGATGCGCCACAAGAAGCGGACTGTCAAGCTCGGACGAACGTCAAGTCACCGCAGGGCCATGTTGCGGAATATGGTGACTTCTCTTCTCAAAAGCGAGCGAATCGAAACCACCGTGCCGAAGGCAAGAGAGGCCGCCCGCCTCGCCGACAGGATGGTCACCCTCGCGAAAAAAGGCACACTCCACGCCAGAAGGCAGGCCCTGACGTTTGTCATGGACAGGGAGGTCGTGACGAAACTCTTCTCAGACCTCGCCCCGCGCTACGCCGATAGAAACGGTGGATATACCAGGGTCATCCGGACGAGTTTCCGTCGAGGCGATGGTGCGGAGCTGGCCCTGGTAGAAATGATCGGCCGAATAGCTCCGCCTCCCAAAGCCGCCAAGAAAAAGAAGGAGAAAGCCGAGGCACCTCAACAGCCCCAGAAGCCCCCCGACGCGAGCCCAGAGAAGTAGCATCCGAGTCCGCTCAAAAGCGCTCGACAGCAAACGGGAAGCTCCCGCTCGAAGTCCAAGGCGCCGGAAAGCACACTCATCAAACGGGAGAAGCTTCGGCTTTCTTTCTTGCCTCATTCATCCCCGCCCCGCCAGAGGCGGGGTGCACATGTTCAGCTCTTGCCATCCACTACGAGAAAAGCGACCGCTGACCGCAGGCGGGCACGCCGCCGTGTCTTCGCAGTCACCATTCCCCTTCATTTCCCCGTCCATCCCCGCGCCACCATTGCCTACAGCGACCCCGCCTGTGGCTCATAAACCCCGAAAAACCGCACTCTCCGCCCCGCAACAACCTATCTTGCGGAATCGCTGCGCTCCAGCCGGAAAAAGCTTGACAAAATCAAAGGTATGTGGTAAAAATCTCCCCAAAAATGAGCCGGTAGATTTGTCGCCAAGGGTGAAAAGGGGGTCCTCGCCTTCGGGGGAGTTCGAGTCCACGTCATTGCGATACGAAAAGAGGAGCCTTTTTGTGCGCGCGAAGCCTTCTCCGCTGGGGCTTCGCTCGACCGGATTCATGTGACATGAGGTTTCTCGGAAAATCGGAGGGGCCCTGACACAGAAACCGCAAACCGGGGGAGGCCGATTGGCAAACGGCCATCGGACATTGCAGGGGGTTGACGTGCGAAGCAAGGTTAATCCGCGCGGCGAGCGCGGAGGGGCCTTGGTGGCTTCTTTAATCTTCGTTGCCGTCCTGGTGATAGGAGCTGCGGCTTTCCTGTCGCATACCTCCACGGAAGTTCTTCAGGTAAGGAGCAGCATCGCGTCAGCCCGCGCTTTCTACTACGCGGAGGCGGGATTGAATTACGCCCAGTCGCAGCTTCTGCGGGGATGGAAACTTTCTTCCCCCTTGACCCCCTTCCATTTCATTGACAACAGTACGATCACTACCCTGCCGGCAGAGATGATGGTTCGGGCAGGAACCCCTGACGAGGGGGAGTTTCGAGCCGAAATAGTCAATGTCTCCAGCCCTTATGCCGGCGCCAGGAACGTTACAGTGAAATCCGTCGGGAGATTCGCAGGCGAAGCACGAGCAGTGGCGGCCACATTTTGCTTTGAGGTGAAACCGGGGAGGGTATTCAACTACGGCTACTTCCTGGGTCACTGCGGTTGGTTAGAAGGAATGCCGGCAACTTTCAAAATGTACGGCAACCTCCGCGTTAGCGGGCATCTTTCCCTGTTCAACAGCAGCGCCTACCTGAACGGAAACCCGGAATACAAGTGGCTGAGGGGGCAGATACAGCGCAAGGACTCCGGAGGTATTTACGCGGGCTTGAGCATTCTGGATGCGACGTTCCTTAACGGGATGGGCGCGCTTCCTGTCAACCAGCATATGAACGAAGACCTCAACAGAAACTGGCTACTGGAGGCAAACGAGGATCACAATCAGGACGGATCGCTGACTCGCCCGGAGCGTCTGCCGATGCCTAATCTCGGCCAGATGGAACTCTACGAGGAATATTCTAAGAGCTGGAACAACGGACTCGGCGGCAGCATAAAAATAGAAGGCGCCGGACAGGGAGGGGCAAGTCTCCTTGTATCGGACGCCGTGTATGGTGACTCTGCGGGAGAGACGGGGAATTTGGTGCTGTGGGGAACCGAGCAGAATCCAATCTTGGTTGATGGGCCGGTGGCGGTGCGGGGCGCGCTTATTATCAAGGGGTATCTGAAAGGCAAAGGCGCCGTCTACATTGGGCAGAATGCTTACATCCCAGATAATCTGATGTACGTTAACCCTCCCGCGGGCAGACCGAACTGGAATTATTCCGACTACGCGACCGAGGAAGAACGGTATCGCACGTGGATGCAGGCGGCTTCTCAGTGGCGGCAGGAGAACGCCGCCAAAGATGGGATAGGCCTGTTGGCGCGCGGGAGTGTAGTGGTCGGGGACTTCGAGAACATTACGTGGCGGTCGGAGGTGGAGTCCTGGCTCAACAACCCAGCGAACGAAAGTTCCGAGGCCGCCAACGGCCTCGACCACATTCCGAACACCAACGACCTCGGCGAGAACGACGGCGCCTGGACGGTGGATCGCTACACGCAGGAAGACCTGGACAATGGGCTCATTCCTTCCGGAAAGAGCGTCGGAGAAATTATCCCCGGGTCCGGGGAAGACGTGGATGGCGACGCCGCGGAGGATTTCAGGCTCTCGCTATCGGATTTTGACTTGCCAGCGGCAATTGACACGACAAACTGGGGAGGGTGGACTCCGCTGGGCAACTACGGAGGCGGGGACGGCCCAGGCAAGGGGGGAGGCAAAGGGAAAGGGAGGGGAAAGGGGCAGGGGCCCTCTGGCGAGGGGAGTTGGCCAACCAGTTACGCGGACTTCTTTAATCCGAATGGCGGGGATGCCCTCGACCACATTGACGGATTTATATACTCCGGACATGCTGCTGCCGCCAACTGGGGGAGATACTCTCCACAAGTCCATCTTCTCGGCGGGATAGCTTCCCGAATTGAAGCAATAATCTTCAGAAACGATGGAAGCGCCGAATGGATACATGACGAGCGCTTTACAGGGGGAGGAGAGGAATACGGATTCATTCTCCCAAGAGTCAAAACCCCCATCCAAATTGTTCATTGGGCAGAAGTGGCCGCCCAATAAGCTGCCAGCGCGAAGTCAAGACCGACCGGAAATCGGAAATCCATAGGGGTTGTGTATCCAGTTGTCAGGGGACCCGTGCCGCGAACCGGGCAGTGACTCGGCAGTGGCCTTCAGCGGTTCTCAACCGATGAAACGCCGTGGAGATCGCCAATCTCCCAGAATGAAAATAGCGCCCAGATTCCGAGGGGGCGCCGCAACTTCTTCTCTCCTTTCGGTTGGCTGACCGGCCGGGGGTGCGGCTGTATTTCGTGGAGATTAGCCTCGGCCCTCTGGAGTCCCGCCAGAGGCGGGAATGAAACGCGTGGCGGGTTTGCTTCTATGACGCCCTCCCAGGGCTTGGTGCTCTCATTCATAAATTCGATGAAGTATTCTTCTACGACAGCATGAACAGGATGGAGAGGATTCTGCGAATCCTGTACTGGCGTTTTCAGTTGTGCCAGTTCAGGTGATGGGAGAGCCGTGTGTGAAAGGCCTGCCCCCCGCCCCGCGGGAGCGCGGGGGGGAACGCGGGGGGTATCAGCTTCGTGCCATCCCTTTAAAATCCCGCCTATCCTGTGAATCTTGTCGAAAATCTTCTCGCCTTTCGCCCTGCCTTTGGCCGCGATGCGCCGCCGTATCTGTGAATTGACGTGCTTAGCCCCGGGCTATTTACATTCCGCTGTTAGGGCTAATCCTACCTCTGTCCCGCCCCGCTCGGGGCGGGGGAAAGCCCCGGAGGGGCGGCATCTCCTCAGACCCGCCGTTGGGCAAGGCAACGCCCAGCGGGCCCGTCGCAAGACAAAAATGAAAGCTCTGAAGGAGCGCCACAAAGGACTGCGACTCAATCGCAGCACCCCCGACCGGCTACGGCTTGCTTCCCGGCGGGAAATCTGTTAGAAGGAAGGTAAACGTTGGCGGGCGGGATGTCTTTTCGGCAGCGTCGTGTCGCCAGTCTTTCAGCGCTGAGAAATGCAGGCGCAGCTTTACGCCGGTACTCCCTTTTTGCCTCTCACCGGGACTTCGGAGGCAAAAATCCTGTTCGACGTGCCAGTTTCTTGGGAAAAGGCAGACCGGTGAGCGGCAAATCAGGGCACCTTGTGCTCGGGCTGGGCGTTTTAGGTAGAGCAGGCACGCTGCATTTGTCGGTGTTTGCTTGACTAATGGAGCACGCTGACAGGCGCGACCGCATGTCCCGCCAAAGGCGGGGCGAGTCCACCTATCCTGTTATCCCGTCGAGGCAATCGCGCCGCCGAGCTTAGAACCGAAGGGCCGAGCGATTCCTTTCTTAAGGCGAGGCTCAGTGAAGGAGGGCAACTGATGGAGAATTCGGGTCAAGATTTTTTTTCGGGGTTGTGTCGCATATGCGTTGACCTTGCAGCCGCAGATAACCAGAAAGAGGCGCTGGATTTATTGGTTTCCGGATGCGCCCGGGTCATGGACGCCAAAGGGTGCTCCGTGCGGATTCTGGACGAGAAGCGGGAGCTTCTGGAACTCGGAGCGGCATACGGTCTCAGCGAGAAGTATCTGGGGAAGGGCCCCGTGGAGCTGGCAAAAGCGCCTTTGGATGGTAACGTCGTTCGAGGGAAGGTCGTGGACATCGAGGATGTCTCGAAGGAAAGCCGGATGCTGTATCCGGAACAGGCCGCCCGCGAGGGAATAAGGTCTATGCTATGCGTTCCCCTTCGGGTGAAAGACAGGATCATCGGGGTGCTGCGAGTATATCGCTCGGAAACTCACCGCTCGACGCCGCGGGAAACCGCCACTGCTGTCACGCTCGCAGCCCAGGGAGGGAACATCCTCGAGAAATTCAGGATTCGCGAGGAGAGGCAAGTCCTGGCAAAGGTAGCTCAGGCGATAAGCTCGAGCCTTGACCTTGATAATGTCCTGAAGTGCATCGTGGAGTGTCCGGCAGAGACCCTTAACTTCAAAGGGGCTTCCGTCAGATTGCTCGACGAGGAAGGAAAACGCCTCGAGATCAAAGCTACGTATGGATTGAGCGAAGCATACGTTGAGAAAGGACCGGTGGAGGTCGAGAAAAGCCCCCTCGACCGGGAGATTCTCTCGGGCAAGGCAGTCCGCGTCAGCGAGGAGGAGATGGATTCAAAGCTCCAGTATCCGGAGGAGACGAAGAGAGAAGGGATACGGTCCATGTTCGGTCTTCCGCTGCAAATAAGAGGGAAAGCGGTGGGTGTGCTGCGGGTTTACGCGTCGGCGCCGTATCGTTTCACGGAGGACGACGAGGAGTTTCTGACGGCTCTTGCGAACCAAGGGGCCATCGCCATCGAGAACGCGCGGCTTTTTCAGCAGCTCAGGAAGACTTATGATGACCTCACTCAGGACATCTGGAAGTGGTATGACTGGGGGAAAAGGCCTCCACGCCTTTGAAAGGCGCGACCGACAATGGGCGAGCAGGTATCCGCCAAAACCGTAAAAAAAGAGGACGTGGCCGGCTGGATCGAAAAGCTCCAGGGGGATTACGCGGTGATCGGTCCGGTTTCGGAACGGGGGTTCACCTCTTACCGCCGTATAGGAGGACCAGCGGAGATTGACTGGGGGTATGGCAGCACCATGATCCCGCCTTCTAAGACGGTCTATGTGCCGGAACAGGCTCTCCTTCGCTTCGTGAAATCAGAAGATGGCTACCGAATTGAGGAGGTGCTCCCAAGGACGGAGAAGCGCATTCTTCTCGGCGTCCACCCGTGCGATTTGCACGGTCTGCTGGTTCTGGAGCGGGCCTTCCTTGGCAATATAAAGGACGCCTACTACAGTGCTGCAAGGGCTAACGTTCTTGTGGTGGGCCTGAATTGCCAGAGCGTCGGGGATGACTGCTTCTGCGCTTCATTGGGCACAGGGCCGTTTTTCGGCTACTGGATGTGGCAGGGCCCACCCCAGGGCTGCAACGCCCTTCTGACAGACCTCGGAGATAGGTTTCTGGTGGAGACCTTTGGCGAAGAGGGAGAAATGCTTGTAGCAAGAGCGAGGTCGGCACCGGAGACGCCCGCTGATGTCGGGGAAAAGTTGAAGAGGGAAGCGGCATCCAGAGAGCAAATTCGCAAGAAACTCAACACCGAAAACCTTCCCGGCTTGCTGAGACGTAACCTGAAGCATCCTCTTTGGAGGGAGACAGGCAACGGGCGGTGCTTATCCTGCACCAACTGCACGCTCGTTTGCCCGACGTGTTTCTGCTACGACACCTGGGACAGGGCAGAACTTGACCTCTCGGTCATCGAAAGAATTCGCCGGTGGGATTCCTGCCAGGATGAAAGGTTCGCGGAAGTGCACGGTGGGAATTTCCGCTCGACGAGAGAGGCGAGGCTTCGGCAATTCGTCTGCCACAAACTCAGCTACTGGGTGGAGCAATATGGGTGCTTTGGCTGTGTGGGATGCGGGCGGTGCATAACTTGGTGTCCCACAAGAATAGACCTCACGGAGATAGCGGAGCAGATTCGGGTGGAAGAGGAGAGAAGATGAACTTGCAGCTTCCCAGGGAGGCGATTCTCATCGGGACTAAAGAGCATGCGCCCGACACGAGGACATTCTCCCTTCGGATGCGTGATGGCGACGCAAGGTTCGAATTTCGCCCGGGCCAGTTCAACTTGCTCGGCTTACCGGGCTTTGGTGAGGGGCCGTTCGCGTTCAGTTCTCTCCCGCAGGTTGACGGCAGTTTCGAGCACACAATCCGGGCAGTGGGGCGGCTCACGAAGGGCCTTTTCAAGCTGAAGCCCGGCGAGATTGTGCACGTTCGCGGACCATTCGGGTCTGCCTGGCCGCTCGATGAGGTCAAGGGGAAAGACCTGCTCGTCGTGGCTGGCGGAATGGGGATGGTCCCGTTGCGGCCGGTTCTGTTAGAAGTCTTCTCGAAGAGGGCGGATTACCGAAGAATCGTTATCTTGTTCGGCGCCCGGACGCCAGCGGAGCTGATTTACAGCGGGGAATTTGACACATGGCGAAGACAGCCCGATACGACCCTGCTGTTGACGGTTGACGAAGTTCCGCCGGGAACGGATTGGGAAGGGCATACAGGGGTTGTCACGGGGCTGTTCCCGGAAATAAACGTAGAGGCCGAAAATGCAGCGGTGCTGACGTGCGGGCCTGAGATAATGATGAGGTTTGTCGCCAGGGGGCTTCTCCTGCGGCGCTTTTCTCCGTCGAGGATGTACACTTCGCTGGAGCGGAGGATGAAGTGCGGAACCGGCCACTGCGGGCACTGCCAGCTCGGCCCGAAGTTTGTCTGCAAGGATGGGCCGGTGTTCCGCTACGACGAAGTGAGCGGCCTGGCCGACACAGTTTTGTAGGAGGATTCGATGCGCAAGCCCAGGCTCGGCATTTTCAAATACTCCTGCTGCGCGGGGTGCCAGTTTCAACTCATTTATTTTATTGAGCGGGTCAAGGAAGTCTTGGGAGCTGTGGAAATCGTCTATGGCAAAATGGAGACGGATTCTGAGTCGGTTAATGGGCCGTTTGACGCAGCTCTCATCGAAGGAGCAATAACAGAAGCGGAACAGGCGGACCAGTTGAAGATGGTCCGGCGCCAGAGTAAATATCTTGTCCCAATAGGGTCGTGCGCTGTCAACGGAGGAATCCCTGCCATCAAGAACATGTCCCCCGAACTGGAAATCCAGGCAAGGGTTTATCAAGACCTCACCCCGATGCATTCCATGCGAGCACACGCTGTTGATGAATACGTCAGGGTTGATGCGGTGGTCCGCGGCTGTCCCATCGGCGAAAGAGACCTTTACGAGCAGGTCGCCTCCCTTCTGCTCGACAGAAAGCCGTACATGGTTGAGCACTGCGTCTGCGTGGACTGCAAGATGAAAGGCTATCCGTGCCTTCTTGTGATGGAAAAAGTCCCCTGCATGGGCCCGGTTACGAACGGCGGATGCGGGGCGCTGTGCCCGAGCAGCGGGCGAGGGTGCTACGGCTGCTGGGGGCCGATGACTAACGCCAATTCGACCGCCCTCGCCGAGCGCTTCGAGGAGATGGGACTGCCTCCCGACGAAATCGTCCGCAGGTTCAGCATGTTTGCGTATCCGACGGTTGAATTTCACAAGGTCGCCGGAGTCGGGTAATGCTGCCGTCCCGGCAGCTGGGTTTTCGTAAGGCCATAGGCAAGGATGCGATCAGGATGTAACGCTGCCCTCCGGGCGGCAGTCTCGGGGGCGTCTCGCCCCCGCTGCCGACATGATGCCCGCAGGATCCCCCGCGTCCCGCGGGGCGGGACGGGACGCTGGCGGTACGAGGATGCCGACGAGATGCCGCCCCGCGTTCCGCGGCGGACATGACCGCAGTGGTACACACAGGATAAGCGGCGCTTCGCCTGATTTTATTATGTGGCTGCAAAAATGCGCAAGAGGACGATCACTGTAGATCATGTGGCAAGGGTCGAAGGTGAGGCGGCGATAAGGGTGGCGATTGCCGGCCCCGCCGAAGGCGCGGTTGAGCTGCGAATCTGGGAGCCGCCGCGTTTCTTCGAGGGGTTCCTCGTCGGGCGGAGCTATCATGAAGTGCCAGACATTGTCGCTCGCATTTGCGGCATTTGCCCGGTCTCGCACATGAGCACTTCGATTCGTGCCATCGAAAAGGCGATGGGGATAGAACCGAGTCCGCAGACAATTCTCCTGCGCCGGCTTCTGGCGATGAGCCAGATTCTCGCCAGCCACATCGTCCACCTTTACGCTCTGGTATTGCCGGACTACGAGGGGTATCCGGGTCTTCCGCCGATGCTTCAGAAATATCCTCAAATTGTCGAACGGCTTCTGCGAATGCGGAGCGTCCTGAACGACCTGACGAAGCTGGTCGGCGGCGGGCGGGCGCTTCACCCGATAGGAACTGTCGTGGGAGGCTTCACCAGGATTCCGTCCGCCGGAGAACTTCGGGGAGCGCGGGACGCCCTCGTGAGAATTAAGCCCGATGCCCTGGAAACTCTCAAGATGGTCGCAGATTTCGAAGACCTCGGATTCGGTTCAGAGAGGGAATTTGTCGCAGTCCGCAACGAAGGTAACTATGCCATAGGCAGCGGCAAGCTCGTCTCGAACCAAGGGCTGAATATTTCGGAGGACGATTACTACGAGCACTTCCGCGAGTATCAGTTGCCTTATGCCAATGCAAAGCAGACCCAACGCATCAGCGGGGAACCTGGCCTGGGTTCGCCTATCGCTATCGGGCCACGGGAACTCCGCCGCGGGTCGCACCCGCTCATGGTCGGCGCGTTGGCGCGGGTAAATCTCAATTATGACCAGCTTCTTCCGGAGGCGAGAAAAGCGGCGGAAGAAGCCGGATTGAAGCTGCCGGACTACAATCCGTTCCACAACAACCTCGCCCAGGCGATCGAGATAGTCCACGGGATAGAAGATTGCATCCGGATGATTGAGTCTCTCGACCCAAAGGAGGAGGAACCGAGCGTCCGCATACGGGCAGGCGAAGGAGGAGCGGTCACGGAAGCACCCCGCGGGCTGCTCCATCACTTCTACTCCATCAATCGCAGAGGCATCGTCGAGAAAGCAAACATCGTCACCCCCACCGCCCACAACTTCATGAGCATCGAAAGAGACCTGCGAGGAATCGCTCAGAGCATCTCGGACCGCCCCACGAAGGAAATCCGCCGCTGGTGCGAAATGCTCGTCCGCGCCTACGACCCCTGCTTCTCCTGCTCCGTCCATTGATCCGGGGACTGTCGCACCCTCCAACAACAGTCCCGCAGCGGCGGGCTGCCGCGTCCGCGGCGCGCGGTTTTCCTTTTTCGTGCACCGGCCCCCCGACTCCTCCCTCCGCCATGGGGCGCTGGCCAAATCTCGCTTGACAGGCGCCGCGCGTCATGGTGGCACGCTGTGATACCGCGGGCGCAAAAGAGAGGGTAATCATCAGGCGACGCCTCTGGGCATTCGCTGGTCTGCTGGGTTTGCACGGGGTTTGCTTTCCCTACTTTGGGGCCGACTCCGCGGAGCTGTACTCGTGTGTCGGCACGTGGGGAGCGCGGGGCACGCACGACGGTGAATTTGACGCGCCCCTCGGCCTCGATTTCGACAGCTCAGGGAACCTCTACGTCGCCGACGAAGACAACCACCGCATCCAGAAGTCCAGTTGGGACGGGAAATTCATCATAAAGTGGGGAAGCTTGGGAACGGGCGACGGCCAGTTCTACGGCCCCACTCAGGTTGCGACAGACCCCTCCGGGAGCATCTATGTAGCCGACTTTGGCAACCACCGCATTCAGAAGTTCACCTGGGAGGGGACGTTCATTACGAAGTGGGGCGTTTGGGGCTGGCGCGATGGGGAGTTTCGCTGGCCCTCGGGCGTGGCTGTGGACGCCCTCGGGAGCATCTATGTCGCCGACAGGGAGAACCACCGCATCCAAAAGTTCACTTCGGACGGCGTGTTCATCGCAAAATGGGGCACAGAGGGCAGCGCCAACGGCTAGTTTAACGAACCCTATGATCTGGCAGTAGACGCTTGGGGGACACGCTTACGTCGCCGACTGCCAGAACCACCGCATTCAGAAGTTTTCGCCGGAGGGTGTACTCATCACGAAATGGGGGACCAGGGGCGCCGGCGATCCACAGTTTTTCTACCCCGCTGGGGTCGCTCTCGACAGCTCCGGTAGCGTCTACGTCGCGGACCTTCTGAACCACCGCATCCAGAAGTTCACGTCAGACGGTCTGTTCATCACAAAGTGGGGAAAGCAGGGTGTTGGCCAGGGAGAGTTCGACCGTCCCTGCTGTGTCGCCGTGGACATGTGCGGAAAGGTGTATGTCGCAGACACCCTCAACAACCGCATTCAGAGGTTCCGGCGCGTCTTCGGCACCAGGGGGGTAAATGCCAGTCCGAGCGGGGAACCCGTCGTCGAATGGGATAGCGCCTTCGGAAGGAGCTACACGGTGTGGTTGTCGGCTGACCTCGGAGAGTGGCTGGCCTTTCCGGAAATCGCCGCGGGGTCTAAGACGGGCGTGAGCTCCTGGACGGACGATGGGCGCCACTCTCTCGGAGTGGCTTCGGGGAGCAAGCGTCGCTTCTACCGCATCGAACTCCTTCCGTAATGGCCTTGCGCGAGCGATGCCGCGCCCACAAACCCGACCAACCAGTCGGACCGAATGCGGTCACCCAAGGCTGGGAGCGTTGGTGCGCCGGCGGACATTTCTTGTTGCTACCCCCATCGAGCGGATTGTCCCAATACGTCGGGATTGTTCGGCCGCCCGGTTCAAGAGCGCGTGGTGAGGAGCCGCTCATGCCACTAACAAACCATTTCGAGAGGGTCCGCAAACGCGATGGGTCGCTGGTTGCGTATGACCAAGGGAGAATTGAAAGGGCCATTGCCAGGGCTCTTGCCGCTTCCAGAGCGGGAGATGGCGAGCGCGCGAGAAAGCTCGGGTTGAAGGTTTCTGCCATTGCCAGAGATCGCCTTCCACGAAGATACCCTGCCGTTGAGCAGATTCAGGACATTGTCGAAGAAGTTCTCATTGCCGAGGGGTATGCTCAGGCGGCGAAGAAGTTCATTCTCTATCGGCAGCAGCGGGCGGAGTTGCGAGAGACCAAGAAGCTCCTCGGGGTGGAGGACGAGCTGAAGCTTTCGGTGAACGCGGTTCGTGTTCTGGAGCGAAGATATCTCCGTCGGGATGAGGAAGGGAGAATCAGGGAGACGCCGATGCAGATGCTCAGGAGGGTGGCGGCTGCGGTAGCCAGAGCGGAGCTGAACTGCGGCTCACCATGCGGCATCGAAGCGTCACCCCGTCAATCCGTACTTTGCGAGGGTCTGCGCCAAGCATGGCTACAAAAGGGCGGTAGTGGCCGTGGCTCAACGCCTGGTCCGCATCCTTTTCCAGGTGTGGCGAAAAGGGGAGAGCTTCGATGAAACCCAACTCAACGTGGTAGCCGAACGCCACACCCGCACAAAGACCTTTTACTGGCGGATCAAGAGGTCCCAGGAACAGGCGACTGCCGCTTAAAGAGAGAGTCGGTGCAGGTTTCCAGGACTCCCTATACTGTCGGCGGCGACCTGTTGTTTCCCCGTGACCTCCGAGGTTCTTATTTTTGTGTGGGGCGCCGCCGTCCAAAAGATGACTTGGGGCGAAAGACCTCGAATAGATGGGTGGAGGGAACTGGAACAGAGGCATTCGACAACACCAATCGGGTGACGGTCAAACGGAGGCATACTGAGGTGATGGTATAGAAAACCCCAACAATTCGCTCGACGTTCCGCTTTCACAGATGGGGAAACTCCAGGCGCCCTTCTACCTTGACTTGCTTCCAGACGGGATATAGGATTCCTTCCCGCAGAAGGCGTGACCTCCTGCGAGCAACGGAAACATGACGATGTTGGTCATCCCACTGAAACGTGCCCTCTCCGGCGCTGTTTGTGGAGCGCTGTGGCTGGCGGAGTTGAATGCCATGTTCGGATCGCACCATCAATTTTCAGAGGCGCAAGTCGCGAAAATACCGCCCAAAACTCGCACCGCGATTGTGAAGGAAAACATCCACGGCGTCGAAATTGCCGACGCCTACCGCTGGCTTGAAAACGCAGAGAGCCAGGAAACATCCGACTGGATCGAATCCCAAAATGAGCACACTGACGCGATGATTGCCTCGCTGCCGGGACGCGGGGAATTGAAGCGACGCCTCACCGAATTGATGAGGATTGACTGGCTCAGCGAGCCGACAATGCGCAACGGGCGATACTTCTTTATGAAAAGGCTGCGCGACCAGGAACTGTCGGTCATATACATGAGGAAGGGCCTTCAGGCCAAGGACGAGGTACTTATTGACCCCCACCCGATGAGCCCTGACCACACGACGAGCGTCAGCATTCGGGATGTATCCGAAGACGGCACCATACTCGCCTACGCTGTTCAAGAAGGCGGCCAGGACGAGGTTACAATAAGATTTTTCGACACTGACAGGCACGAACATCTGCCGGACTGCCTCCCAAAAGCACGCTACTGGGACATTTCTCTCAAGCCGGATAACACCGGCTTCTACTATGTCCGCTATTGCCCCGACGGAGCGCGAGTGTACTATCACCCGATGGCCGCCCCGCCAGAGAGCGGGGCTGCCGACGTCGAGGTTTTCGGCCAAGGCTGCGGGCCGGACAAGATCATTTTCGCCAACCTCTCCGACGACGGACGCCATCTCCTCATCACCGTCTGGCACGGCTCAGCCGCGAGGAAATCGGAGGTTTACTATCAGGATGTGGCGAAGAAAGGACCGGTCCTGGCGATTGTCAACGATATTGACGCGAGATTCATCGGGCAGGTTGCCGAAGACCATCTCTTCTTGCAGACAAATTGGGAGGCGCCCAACGGGCGAATATTTCGGGTTGACCTCAACAATCCGAAGCGCGAGCACTGGCGCCAGATAGTCCCGGAGACCGACGCAGTGATAGAGGGATTCTCTCTTGCGGGCGGAAACCTCTTCGTCAATTACCTCCACAATGTCAGCTCGCGAGTGAAGATATTCGAGCCGGACGGTTGCCACCTTCGCGACCTCCCCCTTCCTGCACTGGGGACGGTCCGAGGCCCCTTCGGCCGCTGGAAGAACAACGAGACTTTCTTCACGTTTTCTTCCTTCCAGACCCCGCCGACGACCCGCGTATACGACGTAGCGAAGGAGAGCGTGGAAGTGTGGTGGCGGTCAGAGGTCCCCGTCAATAGCGAAATCTTCGATGTCAACCAGGCCTGGTACGAATCGAAAGATGGAACGAGAATCCCCATGTTTCTCGTCCATCGCAAAGGAATCCGGCTCGACGGCTCGAACCCGACTCTTCTGACAGGCTATGGCGGCTTCAATGTTAGTCTCACCCCCTGGTTCTCAGCGTCGGCCGCGCTGTGGGTGGAGGCCGGCGGCCTCTACGCCGTCGCAAACCTTCGCGGCGGCGGGGAGTTCGGCGAAGATTGGCACAACGCCGGAATGCTTGAGAAAAAGCAGAACGTTTTCGATGATTTCATCGCGGCTGCCGAGTGGCTCATCGAGAAAGGTTATACCAGACCCGAAATGCTTGCCATCTCCGGCGGAAGCAACGGCGGCCTCCTCGTCGCTGCAGCCCTCACCCAGCGCCCGGAACTATTTCAGGTTGTCGTCTGCACTCACCCATTGCTCGACATGATTCGCTACCACAAGTTTCTCGTCGCCAAGTTCTGGGTGTCTGAGCTCGGCTCGGCAGAAGACCCTGACCAGTTCAAATACCTTTACGCCTATTCACCTTACCACAAGGTTAAGCAAGGCGCGAAATACCCCGCAGTCCTTTTCATCACCGGCGACTCTGACACTCGCGTTGACCCACTTCATGCCCGGAAAATGACAGCCTTGCTCCAGTCGGCGACAGCCTCGCACAAGCCCATTCTCCTTCGTTACCATACAAGGGCTGGCCACTCCGGCGGGCGGTCGCTCAGCAGGCTGATAGAAGACACGACCGACGAATTCAGTTTTTTGTTCTGGCAGCTCGGCGTCAGCTTTCCACCGCCCTCTTCACCCGACTCGTCTCCACCCTCCGGCTTCTGAACCTTCCAAGGGCAGGGCCGGTCCCCCACTCTATGACCTTCTGAGAACCGAATCGCGTCCAAGTCGATTCCGGCGCTCCCAACACCCGGCAAAAGAGCGCGGCGTCCTTTCCCCCAAGCCGTAAGCGCCGAAGCACACGCGACCAAACGGGCAGTTGAAAATGCCTTGCTCAGCGCCCCGACCACGGGGTGGCGTTACCCTGACCCCGTGTCCGGCCGCTTACCCCGTACCCAGCCACGCCCCGCCCCACTTTGCCGTTGAGAAGACTTCACGGACACAATAGAATAAAAGGGGTGAGAGTTCTGGTTCCGGCCACGACCATATAGAAGCACGAGAGAGAGTCTCAGCGCCATCCAGACCGAGGTGAAAGCGGAATGAGCACAATATACGTCGAAGAAATCGCGAATTGGGTCGGGCGGGAAGTCACCATCAAAGGGTGGCTCTACAACATGCGCTCCAGCGGCAAGCTCCACTTTCTCCTCGTGCGAGATGGCACCGGAACAGTTCAGTGCGTCGTCTCCAAAGCGGGTGTCTCCGATGAAACTTTCGACCGCTGCAGCAAGTTGACCCAGGAGTCCGCCATCATCATTACCGGAACCGTCAGGGAGGATCCACGGTCGCCCATAGGTTACGAGGTTGACGTGGAGGATGTCGAGGTCGCGCATGAGGCGGTTGACTACCCGATCACCCCAAAGGAACACGGCACCGCCTTCCTTATGGACCATCGCCACCTCTGGCTTCGCTCCGCCAGGCAGCACGCCATCCTCAGAGTCAGGGCGGAGCTTATCCGGGCCATTCGAGACTACTTCGACTCACGCGGATTCCTTCTCCTCGATGCTCCCATTTTCACGCCCGCCGCCTGCGAAGGCACCACGACCCTTTTCGAGACCGACTACTTCGGCGAGAAAGCCTATCTGACACAGAGCGGCCAGCTCTACATGGAAGCAGGGGCTATGGCTTTTGGCAAGGTCTATTGCTTCGGGCCGACTTTTCGCGCCGAGAAGTCAAAGACCCGCCGCCATCTCACCGAGTTCTGGATGGTCGAGCCGGAGGTCGCCTATTTCGACCTCAACGACGACATGGACCTCGCGGAAGATTTTCTCCTCGACATCGTCGCCAGAGTTCTGGAGCGGAGAAGAAAAGAACTGGAACTCCTCGAGCGAGACTTGACTAAACTGGAGCATGTGAAAAGACCCTTTCCCCGAATAAGATACGACGAGGCCCTCGAGATTCTCCGTCGGAGGGCAATCCATGTCAACTGGGGAGAGGACATCGGAGGCGATGAGGAAACGGCTCTTTCCGAAGAGTTTGACCGCCCTGTCATGATTCACCGCTACCCGAGGGAATGCAAAGCCTTCTACATGAAAGCCGACCCGGAAAACCAGAAGCTGGCCCTCTGCGTTGATGTCCTCGCCCCCGAAGGATACGGAGAAATCATCGGAGGTGGACAAAGAGAGGACAACCTCCAGATCCTGGAGCAGAGAATACGGGAGCACAATCTGCCGCCACAGGCTTTTTCCTGGTATCTCGACCTCCGCAAATACGGCTCAGTCCCCCACGCCGGCTTCGGCCTCGGAATAGAAAGAACTGTCGGCTGGCTCTGCGGCATCCACCACGTCCGCGAAACCATCCCCTTCCCGCGCCTCATGGGCAGACTCACCCCATAGCCTTCCGTCACCGTCCCTCGCCACGTGCGTCGAAACATTGGCCCCGTGCCTCCGCGCCTCCGCGCCTTTGCGTTACAACCTTAATCCCCTTGCCCCCCTGTTACAACCTTCGTACGTTCTTATTGAGGCTTGCGCCAAGAAAGGAGTCGCTCGCCGTCTTTGTTCCTAACCTGGCCGGCATAGTTGTCTTGACGGGATAACAGGATGGTCGGAGTCGCGAATCTTGTTAATCATGTCAAAACAATCGCTTCATCCAGTCGCCCTTGTCACCATGCGCGACTGGATAAGCAAAAACCAATACGATCGACAAGCCCTTGGTTTTTTGTTGACAAATGGCAGCAAACTTGCTATCTTCTTACCATAAACGGAACACAAAGACGTCCCCGATGCGCCGCCTCTAAGAAGGGCCGCCGTCACTTCGCGCTTTCCGCGGCTAACCCTCGCTCTTTGACATACTGCATGACGCGCCCGGCTCCAAAGGCCATTCCAGTATCCTCTCTCGTCGAGAGAATACTGGAAAATACTGGAATTTTTGCCCCGTTTTCCGCCTTAAAGGACCGCCGCGGTTCTCTCTCCCCCCAAGGAACTACGCTCGAAAAAAGCGCCGCTTGTGCGCGCAAAATCAGAATATATGGTGCTTTTCACGAAGCAATCCTTCAGCCTCGGGTGCGCAGCGATGCTTGGTACGGGCAATCACGGTCGGGGGCGATGTAGCACGGGCGTCTCGCCCGTGAGCCCTCATGAGCAGGACGCGCCTGCCGTCCCGCGCGAGGGGGGACTTCCTTCCCTTGGGAGGCACCCGGCCTCCGCCCCTATTGAGCCTTGCGCTAAGAAAGGAATCGCTCAGCCCTTTGACTCCCAAGTTGGGGCGCACAATTGTTTTGACGGGATAACAGGATAGCGTGGATTGTGAATCCTGTTCATCGTGTCAAAAGATCGTTTCTGAGGTCGCGCTTGAGTACGCTCCATTAGCCAAGCAAAACTCAATAACCGAGGCTTGGGTTCACGGAAATATCTTCCGCAGACTTTTCCCCCTCAATCGGGTACAATCTCGTTCCTATAACAGCGTTGGTCAGGGTCCCGCTCGGGCCTTCCGGCGAGCAGGAGAAAAGAGACCTGAACAGGAAACTCAGGGGGTGAGAACAATGCGCAAAATCACGGGGACAATCGCTGTCGGCCTTTGCATTCTGGCCGGCCAGGCATCGCCGGCAGAAAACTGGTACGTCGTCGCTCCGCCCCTCGGGGATGACAACAACTCTGGGACGGAGGAACAACCCTTCGCGACCATCCAGAAGGGCATTGACTCCGCCACCCACGGCGACAGCGTCATCGTCGCCGAAGGCACCTATGTCGAGAACATCCATTTCATAGGCAAAAACATCACCCTCCGCAGCACCAATCCTCTCGATTCGACCGTCGTCGCGAACACCATCATTGACGGCAACCAATCAGGCTCGGTGGTCACCTTCTCCGGAACTGAAGACGAAACCTGTCTCCTTTCCGGCTTCACCATCCGCAATGGCCGGGCCGTGGTTGGCGCCGGAATCTTAGGTCGCGTGGACCACGACTACGCTCGCGCCACTATCGAAAACAATGTAATCACGGACAACGTCGCGCAGAACGCAGGAGGAGGTCTTCTCGGTTGCGATGGGACCATCCGGAATAATCTCATTACGAGGAACTCGTGCGGTATCTACGGCGGGGGAGGACTGGGCTTCTGTGACGGGGATATCGTATCCAACACGATCTCTTACAATTCAGCGAGGTGGGGAGGTGGGTTGTCCAACTGCGACGGGACGGTGGAGGACAACCTCATCATCGGGAATAAGGCGGACCAGTGTGGCGGTGGGGTGTACGATTGTTGGGGAGTTGTTCAGAAGAACGCGATCATCGAGAATCATGCTGCCTGGCACGGCGGCGGACTGTCCAGTTGCAGAGCCAGAATTCAGAACAACGTCATCGCGGGAAACACGGCGGACGGACGCGGCGGTGGGATTAGCTGGTGCGGGACGGTCATCAACGACACAATCGTCGGCAACTCGGCCGACCTCGGCGGCGGTCTGGCTTCGTGCAAAGGAACAATCAAGAACTGCATTGTCTGGGGAAACAACGACAACTACGGCTATCAGCTCATCTGGTCGGCAGACCCGCTGTATTCATGCATCGAGGGATGGGTCGGCGGAGGTGAAGGGAATATCGCGAAGGACCCGCTGTTCGTTGATCCCGACGGAGCGGATGGTAACCCAGAAACTCACGGAGACAACGATTATCATCTCTCGGCCTCATCGCCCTGCGTTGATACCGCCGCCGGCGACGATGCCTTGACCGACGATATGGACGGGGAGTTCCGGCCCCAGGGAGCCGGAACGGACATCGGGGCGGACGAATACGCTGATACTGACGAGGATAATCTGCCCGATTATTGGGAACGGAAGCATCTTGGCGACCTGAGCCACGACGCATCAGCCGACAGCGACTCGGATGGTCTCACGAATGCGGAAGAACTGCTTCTGAACACCAATCCCAATGAGGACGACACGGACGACGATGGTTTCTCCGACGGCGATGAGGTGGCAGGCGGCACCGACCCCAATGATCCCTCCAGTGCTCCGCCAGAAGCAGATGTCTATGTCAATGGGAGGGTCGGGGACGATGCAAACGATGGCGCCAGACCCCTCACCGCCAAGAAAACCATTCAGGGGGGAATTGATCTTGCGCAAGGCGGTAACACCGTCGTTGTGACGGAAGGGATTTACTTCGAGAACATCAAGTTCAACGGAAAGAATATCATTCTCCGCAGCATGAACCCCTCCGATCCCCGTTGCGTCGCCAGGACAATCATCGACGGCAACCGCGCCGGTTCCGTGGCGACCTTCGCGGGAACGGAAGATGAGACGTGCACCCTCACCGGCTTCACTATCCGAAACGGAGACGCGAACTACGGAGGCGGCATCTACGGCTGGAAGAGTCCGAACTACACTCGAGCGACTATTCGCGACAACATAATCACCGGCAACTCCGCTGAGTACGGTGGAGGTGTATGTGGCTGTGCCGGAGAAATCCGCGAAAACGTCATTTCTGCAAACAATGGCACGTTGGGAGGAGGGGGCCTCTACGCGTGCGGGGGGACAATCGAGAACAATCTCATCTCAGGCAATTCCGGAGGAGATGGCGGTGGCTTGTATAGTTGCAGCGGCGTTGTGCGCGGGAACACCGTAACCGGAAACTGGGCCGGGGACGGAGGAGGACTTGCTTGGTGCAGCGGCCTCATCGAAGCCAACACCGTCACCAACAACGAGGCCTCACGTTCCGGCGGGGGCCTTGCTTCCTGCAACTGGGGCTCAATCCGGGGCAACGTCATCAGGGGAAACTCAGCTTGGGCGGGCGGCGGGGGTTTATATTGGTGCGGCGACAGCATTCAGTCCAACATCATTATCGACAACGATGCTTACTACTACCAGAGTGGCGGCGGCGGACTGGCTATGTGCTATGGCATCGAGAATAACCTCATCGCGGGAAACTCCGCTCCCTCTGGCGGCGGACTGTATTGGTGCCTCGGCACGGTGCAGAACAACACCATTATCGGCAATATCGCCCATTCGGGAAGCGGCGGCGGCATTTGCGACTACGAGGAGAAAAGCACGATCCGCAACTGCATTATCTGGGGGAATGCGGCGGCGGATGGGACGCAACTCTACGACACGCAGATACCCAGTTATTCCTGCATTCAGGATTGGGCCGGGGGGGGCGAGGGGAACATAGCCCCTCCGTCCGCGGGGTTCGTTGATCCAGACGGGCCTGATGACGACCCTTACACCTTCGATGATAACAACTACCGGCTGTCAGCGGATTCACCCTGCATAGACGCTGGCATCAACTACTACTGGTTTACCTGGCCCCAGCGCGACCTCGACGGCAACTGCCGCTTTATTGGAAGCAGAGTGGACATGGGTTGCTACGAATACGGCTCATCTCGCGACGCCGATGGGGACCTTCTGTCGGACAAAGACGAGGCCGCGCTTGGAACAGACCTCGAGCGCGAAGATACGGACGGTGATGCGCTTCGCGATGGGGTGGAACTCTTGCGTGGGAGCGACCCTCTTGTCACCACGCCTCCCGGCGTGCTGTACGTCCCCGCCAACTTTCCCACGATCCAGGCGACGCTTTTCGTCTGTAAGAATGGCGATGAGATTGTCCTGGCGCCAGGCACATACTACGAGAACCTGCTCCTCCACGGCCGGGACGTGATCCTCCGGAGCACCGACCCCGGTGACCCAAGTGTGGTCGCCTCCACCACCCTCGACGGCCAGCGGCTGGGACCGGTTGTCTCCTTTTCGGGAGAAGAAACCGAGTCGTGCGTGCTCGCGGGCTTGACCATTGAGAACGGCACATGCGGAGTGTACGGCCGGGGGAGCCACGCCACCATCCGCAACAACGCCATCGCCAGAAACTCCGCGGGCGATCCATATGACGGTTTGGGAGGCCTGAGCAATTGCGACGGAACCATCGAGAACAACCTTATCACCTCCAACTCTGCCGGAAGCGGTGGCGGGCTCAGCGGTTGCGACGGCACCATCCGGAACAACGTCATCACGGGCAACTTCGCAAGAAGCGGCGGCGGCCTTGCCTCGTGCCACGGGACAATCGAGCGCAACACCATCGCCGATAACAAGGCCGACAACTACGGCGGCGGACTGACCTTCTGCGATGCCCTGATCCAGCACAACACAATTGCAGCCAATTGGGCGCGCGACAAGGGTGGCGGCCTTTTCGCCTGCACCGGCAACACGATTGTCGTTCCTCCATACCCGCCCTCCCGGGGAATCGTCCGCAACAATCTCATCATCGCAAACTACGCTAATTCCGGCGGGGGGCTCGCAGAATGCTATGCCACCATAGAGAGCAATACCATCGTCGGAAATTCTGCCGAGAATGGCGGCGGGCTAAGCCACTGCTTGACCGTCAGCAACTGTATCATCTGGGGGAACAGCGCCCCGGAAGCGTCTCAAGTTGATGACTGGGTTCGGGCCCTCTATTCCTGCATCCAGGACTCGACTGCGGGCAGCGAAGGAAACATCACGGACGACCCGCTCTTTGTTGATTCGGATGGACCCGATGACGATCCGCATACGCACCAGGACAACAATTACCGCCTCCGGGCCGGTTCCCCGTGCATTGACAAGGGAAAGAACGAGGACTGGATGTGGCAGGCAGTTGACCTGGATGGCAATCCGCGCATCTGGCACGGCAAAGACTCTCTGACCGTGGACATGGGCGCCTACGAGTACGGCTCCTGGCCTTTCAAAATCGTCAAGGTCTCAGACGCGGCCGGCGGCGGAACTGAGCTGACGTGGAACAGTCGCCCTGACGATGGCTACATCATCTGGTCCTCCGACTCCCTCTCTGGCGGGGGATGGAATATGGAGCGGACGGTTCCCTCCGGAGGCGAAACGACGAGATGGAATGACAACGATACGACGTCAATCCGCAAGTTCTACAGAATCGAGCAAAAGCAGTGAGAAGCAAAGACCGAAGAGCCCAGCACCAAGCGCGCAACGAAGCCATCCCCGCCCATCGCGGGGTGCGGCCGTATTTCAGTGGCAGATTTCAGCTTGCGTTCGACCGTTGCATGCCGATGCTGTATAATGCGTTGGATGCATTAGCCCTCGTTGGAGCTTTGCGAAGCTCTCTTGCCTGTGAGAAGGAGAAAACAGGAGCAGATTGCTCTTGAAAGGAATGAAAGATGAGGAAAACGAGTCGCGTAGCTTCTGTTGTGCTTTTCATTTCCCTGTGCCGGGCGGTCACCGCCGCAACGTGGTACGTCGCCCCTCCGCCGCTGGGGTCCAACCTCAATCCCGGTACTGAGGAGAAGCCCTTCGCAACGATTCAGAAGGGGATTACCGTGGCTTCGAATGGCGACACGGTGATTGTCGCGGAGGGGAAGTACGTCGAGAACATTCGGTTCCTGGGCAAGAACATAATTGTCAGAAGCACTGACCCTCTCGACCCTAACGTCGTCCAGAAGACCATCATTGACGGAAACCAGGTCAACTCCGTCGTAACCTTCGCCGGCAGCGAGACTGAGGATTGCGTCCTGTCCGGGTTTACGATTCAGAACGGCAAAGGCCAGTTCGACGGGAAGTACGGCGGAGGGGTCTATGGCGCCGAATGTCACGCGACCATTCGCAATAACATAATAGCTCGCAACCGTGCACCCAGTACCTGACCGCTCTGCAAAGGCGGCGGCCTGTATGGCTGCAACGGAAGAATTGAAAACAACATCATTGCCGGAAATTGGGCCCAGGGCAGCGGAGGCGGACTTGCCAACTGTGGCGGAACCATCGCCAACAATATCGTCTTCGGCAATTCGGCCGGGCTACAGGGCGGCGGCATCTACGCCTGCATGGGCACCGTCGAGAACAACACCGTCGCTGGCAATTCAGCCGCTCAGTACGGCGGCGGGCTTCACACATCGCGAGGCACGATAACAAACTGTATCATCTGGGGGAACACCGCCCTCACTTCCGCCCAGCTTTATAACTCAAGCGACCCCACTTATTCCTGCATCCAATACTGGGACAAGGTGGGAAACGGAAACATCGCTGAAGACCCCAAGTTGGTTGACATGGATGGTCCCGACAACAACCCCTCGACGTTTGCCGACAACGATTGCCGTCTCTCACCGGACTCGCCATGCATAGATGCAGGGAAAAATGAGGACTGGATGTGGAGCGCAGTTGACATGGATGGCAACCCGCGCATCTTCAACGAAACCGTTGACATGGGAGCCTACGAGTATCTGCCATTGGCATTGGCTGTGAGAGTCACGGAGGTTCTGAAGATGTCCAGCGGCGACCTCAAGCTCGTCTGGAAGAGTCGCTATCCTGATACGTATGCCATCTGGTCTTCTTTCAGCGTCGAGGCCGGGTCGTGGGATAACGAGGCGGTTATTCAATCCCAGGGACGGTCAACGACCTGGACGGACCTCAAGGCGGGCGGATGTTCCCGCAAGTTCTACAGAATCGAAATTCAAAAATGAGAGCGTAGGTACGCGGGCATCCGCGCCGCCTCCTGTGAAATCGAACCGCGGAGAGCAGAGAGAACCCGGGGACAGGGAGCAGGTTGGCTCCCGGCGGTCTCTGCGGTGAACTGGCGACGGGAAATCGAGGCGCAGAGAGCGCGGAGCACGTCCGGGGAAACGTAAGATGTTGAAAATCGGGCCATTCTCATATGGGATGCCGACTCGAATCGTCCTGGGGCAAGGGGCGATTGACAGGGTCAGAGAGTTTATCCCTGAAACTGGAAACGCGACTGTCGTCACCGGCAAGACCTTTGCCCGAGCGACGGGCCTCTGCGACCGGCTACGGGGCATTCTCGGAAGGGCTGGCGTCAGAGACGTGAGCTTCGCAAGCGTCTCGCCGAATCCCTCTGTCTCGGCAGTGGAAGCCGTGGCCCGAATCGTTCGGGAGAGCCAAGCGGAGCTGGTCGTCGGCCTTGGCGGTGGAAGCGCCATGGATGCTGCAAAGGCCGCGGCGGTCCTGGCGACGAATCGCAGACCGCTAATGGAGCTTTTCCCGATTCATGATTTCGAAAAGGCCCCCTTGCCTTTAGTCTGCATCCCCACCACAGCCGGAACCGGAAGTGAGACCACCCAGTATGCCATCCTCAACAACGACCAGAACACCGACAAGCTCAACCTGAACAGCCCCCAGATGTTCCCAGTTGTTGCTCTCCTCGACCCCGAATTGAGCCTGACCATGCCAAAGGACATCACCGCCGACACCGGCCTCGACGCCCTCTCCCACGCTGTGGAAGGCTACGTCTCCCGCCGGTCGCAGCCTATCTCGGACTGCCTCGCTCTCGAGAGCATCCGCGTGATAAGGGAGAACCTCCCCGCAGCCGTCCGCGACGGGAACAACGTCGACGCTCGCGCCGCAATGCTCTACGCGGCAGCCCTCAGCGGCATGGTCATCGCCCAGACTGCCACGACGCTCCTGCATGCTTTTGGCTATTATCTCACCCTCCGATACGGCGTCCCGCACGGAAGAGCTAACGGCGCCCTCCTCGGTCACTATCTCAAGCTCGTAGAGGGTTCCTGCCGAGACAAGGTTGCCAGAATCTACTCGACCTTCGACGCCCGGCGGGAAGGTCACGTCGCCTTCGTGAATTTCGCCGAATCGCTCGGTGTTTCCACCAAGCTGAACTCTTACGGAGTGAAGGAGAAAGACCTGGAGTCCTTCTGCGATTACGTTATGGCGAGTCGCAGCTTCCCCCGCACCCCCGGTACTATCCAGCGGCATGATGTGGAACGCTTTCTGGGCGAAGCGATTGCCTGAAGGATAGCCGTCCCCCGGATTGGTCGGTTCTCGTCTTTCGATTGGCAGCGTAATGTCGGAAAGCATTGTTTTTATATTGCGTTTCGGCAGCGCAGTGTGATTTAATCGTTTTGACGAAGGTTTCTCGGCGCCTTGGCCGAGGAAATTGACGATGCCAGGGAGGAGCTTAGATGGTTTTCAGCAAACTTTTGGGCTTTTTCTCGAACGATATGGGGATTGACCTGGGAACGGCAAACACCGTCGTTTACGTCAAAGGGAAGGGAATCGTTTTGAACGAGCCATCCGTCGTGGCCATCGAGAAGGAGACGAACAGAATCCTCGCTGTCGGCAGCGAGGCCAAGCGGATGCTCGGACGCACCCCCGGATCAATCGTCGCGGTTCGACCGCTGAAGGACGGGGTCATCGCCGACTTCGAGATCACCGAGAACATGATCAAGTACTTCATACGGAAGGTACACAACCGCAAGACGTTGATCAGTCCCCTGGTCGTCATAGGGGTCCCGTCGGGGATTACCGAAGTCGAGAAAAGGGCCGTGGTGGACAGCGCCACCCGCGCTGGCGCCAGGGACGTTTTTCTCGTCGAGGAGCCAATGGCTGGCGCAATAGGTGTTGGCTTGCCGGTTCACGAGCCTGCGGGCAACATGATCCTTGACATCGGCGGCGGCACGACGGAAGTCGCAATCATCTCCCTGGCGGGGATAGTCTTCAGCAAAAGCGTGAGGGTCGGCGGCGACGAGATGGACGAGGCAATCATCGTGTACATGAAGCGCAGTTACAACCTCATGATTGGTGAGCGAACTGCGGAGCAAATCAAGATAGAGGTTGGAGCAGCCGTCCCTCTCGATGAGCCGCTGACCATGGAGGTCAAAGGAAGAGACCTCGTGGCCGGACTTCCCAAGACCCTCACCGTCAATTCAGAAGAAATTCGCGAGGCTCTCGCTGAGCCGGTTTCGACGATCGTGGAAACTGTCCGCGTTTCTCTTGAGCGATGCCCTCCTGAACTTTCCGCCGACCTTGTTGACAGGGGCATCGTCATGGTGGGTGGAGGCTCGCTGTTGCGGGGATTGGACAAGCTGCTGTCGAAGGAGACCGGGCTTCCAGTGCACGTGGCCGAAGACCCATTGAGCGCCGTTGCCCTCGGCACCGGCAAGGTCCTCGAGAACGTTCACTACCTCAAGGAAATACGCGGCCGCCTTAGAAGGTGAGCGGCGGGAGTCCCGCTTATCGCCTCGGTCCAAAGCGTGACGCCGGAATCACGCGGCGTTTTTTGAGAAAAGGTTCCTGAAGACCTCTATTGCCTCGAGCACATCGTCGCGGCTGACGTCCAGATGCGTTACCGCGCGGATCGTCTTTCTGTTAATCGCTCCAACGAAAACTCCTTCCTCGTGAAGCATCTTCACGACGGTAGGAGCGTCGAGGTTGTCCGCCACCACATCGAAGAAGACCATGTTCGTCTGAACGGCGTCCAGGTCAACGGCGAAGCAGTCGAACTCGCTGATAGCTTCGGCTAAGAGCCGCGCGTTCTCGTGGTCTTCGGCGAGCCTCTCGATGTTATGGTCGAGCGCGTAAATGCCCGCTGCCGCCAGATACCCTATCTGCCTCATCCCCCCGCCAAACATCTTTCGGAACCGGTGAGCCCTTTTGACGAAATCACGGCTGCCGGCGACCGCTGACCCTACCGGGGCACCCAGGCCCTTGGAGAAGCAAATGCTCAACGAGTCCACGTATCGCGTGTACTCCCCCGGCTCGACTCCAAGTGCCACGCACGCGTTGAAAAGCCGCGCCCCGTCCATGTGGAGAATCAGTCCCTTTTCCCTCGCCACCTCCGAAAGCTCCTTGACCACCTCTATCGGATAGACCGACCCTCCTCCTCGATTGTGAGTGTTCTCGATGAAAATCATTCGCGTCCTCGGGAAGTGGTCTTTCTGCGGGTCGTGAACTGCTTCGCTGACATCTTTCGGTGCCAGAATTCCCTTCTGGCCCTCGAGCAGGGAGAACTGGACCCCGCACAATGCCGCCGCAGCCGCCGTTTCGTAGAGATACGTATGCGAGAGCTTGTGAATGATGACCTCGTCTCCAGGCTCCGTCCACGCCCTTATGGAGACATGGTTGGCCATGGTTCCGGAAGGTACAAAAAGCGCGGCTTCTTTCTCCAGAAGCGCCGCCACTTTCTCCTGAAGGAAATTCGCCGTCGGGTCCTCTCCCAAGACGTCGTCGCCGACTTCTGCCTTCATCATAGCCTCGAGCATGCCCGGGCTCGGTTTGGTCACAGTATCGCTTCTAAAGTCAATCATTGCACCTCTTCCCTGAATCGTTGGCGTCAGCCTTTGCCCTGATAATCAGGTCATGCGGCGGTGGCATCCCCGAAGGGGATACCTCCGGAACAATCTCCGCTATTCCCACCCGCGCACAGTACGCAACATCGGGCGCAAAGCCAATCTGCCGGAGAAATCGCCCATGCTGTGAGTTCAATAGCACCTCCCCGATGCGGTCACGATTTCGGTCGAAGATGCTGACCGAAGCAGCAGCCGCGTCGGTCATCTCCCCTTTCATCTCCGACAGAATCATACCGGCGCAAAGGGCATCTTCAATAGAGAAAATTCCTTCCTGTCCGGCACAGATGATTGTCGCGTCATCCCGTAGCCGCGATAGGAGAGACGCAACGGCGGCGGCGTTGAGGAAGCTTCCGATGAAGATGCGGCGGTAGCCAGATGCGGCGCGAACGGCCCTTGTCCCGTTTGTGGTGCACATGACGAGTCGCTTGCCCCCGACAGCTTCCCTGGTGAACTCCGCCGGCGAGTTGCCGAGGTGGTAGCCGGGGATTCTCACTCCGTCTCTCTCGCCGCACGCCAGAATGTCCGAGCCGTTCGCCATGGGGAAGGCCTCCGAAGGTTCAGCTACCGGATGGATGCCCGGACATCCGTTCGCCAACGCCGTGACGATGGAAGAGCTGGCACGCAGAACGTCCACAACCACGCACACGCCAGATGCCTTCCGGCCCTTTATCTCCTCAGGAATGAAGACGACGTCCATGACCATTTCGAGCAACCGACCGCTGTTTCAGCCACCTCCATTATCATACACCCAACCGCTCATTTTGGAAAGTCGTGCACTCCATGGGCGCGGCTGGGATTTAGTAGGGGGAGCATTATTGCGCTCTTACAGAGCTCCGGTTGGTGGGTTGTGACGGGCGTCCAAACGTTGCCCTGGCCGCGGCCGGCTATCCGTCCCCAGACGCGACCGTGAGAACGTGACGGAAAATAGTTCTGCCCGCACCTACCGACGTGGAGGGCGGAGGACATGTGGCCTTTTCGAAGCTTGCGTGTGGAGAAGCTTAGTGCCTCATTCATAAACTCGATGACGTATTTTTCCACGGCAGGATAAACAGGATGGAGAGGATTCTGCGAATCCTGTACCGGCGTTTTCACTTATATGAGCTCAGGCCGTGGGCCACCTGTGTACAGGAGGGATGACGGATCGCTGTCAATTTCGTGCCATCCCTTTCAGATTCCGGCCATCCTGTGAATCCTGTCGAAAATCTTCTCGCTTTTCGCGCTGCCTTTGGCCGGGATACGTCTCCGTGTCTGTAAATTGACGTACCTGCGTGCAATTGGTCCCGGCGAAGGCGGGATTAGCCCAAGGCCAAGCCCCGGGAAGGGATTTCGGCCTCATGCTGAGGAACCGCGGAAAGGCGACACAGACGCAAACAGCACGCTTCACATCAACTTCTGTGCGGGCGGGTCATCCGTGGCTATGCTGACAGTCTTTTCGGACAACCCTTCGGGAGATAGTTGACGCAGCCGCCGCAGCGGCAGAGGAGTGGTTCACTCCCTATCCCGGAATCAGAGGGAAGGGTAGGTGAGTTTTCCGTTGTCAACTTTCGCGCACGATGTGTATACATGGGGAACAGGAGAATCATTCTCCTCGGAAACAGAAGTGCCGATGTGGTAAACCCCGACTTGAGTCATCTTCAGATAATCTGAAATCAGCATCCGGTGACAGCGAAAATAAAGCCTTTCCGCGCACATTATGGCAGTCGGGCAAGTCTTAGCAACGGTCATCAATGCACTTATCGTCTTGCCGAAGTCTTCCGTCTGCATGTAATCCGCGTAATTCCGGAAGGCAGGGCTGCGCAGGCCGATGTTAGGCGAATGCGGGTCGGTTTTCCCATGGCGTCGTCCGCCGAGCGACTCCATCCACATATATTGGATTCCGTTCTGTGGCAGAGATTTTTCCAGTTCGTCGCGATTGAAGTGGGGGAATTTCTTTGACGACGGAAAACGTCTCACGTCAACCACGCAGCGGATGCTGTACTGCTGAAGAAGACGCAAGAACTCGTCGAGAGTCCTCGTCGAATGTCCGACTGTGTAAATGGTCATGGCCTCCTCCCACAACCGAGATTCGAGTCTTTCTCTCGCAGTTCCATCACCGGCTATCGCGCGCCCCAGGAGTCTGCGCGGCTGGACTCCTGATGCTAAACACCATCCGGCAAACCAAGAATCTACCTTTCTTCGTGTTGTGGCCGCAATCCCATGCGAATGGCCTCGCGTTCCCGGCAAGGGAGGTTAGAAATTTTGGGCAAGTCGCGCTTTGCATTCTCTGCGCCCGTCAACGGCTGACTCGAGGGCCTCGCGGTTTCCGAGTACAAGTAAGGCCCCAGTTTCGGGGGCGACTCACCCCGCGAAGCGAGGAGAACGCAAAGAATCGGACAGGATAAAAGCATTCTCAGGATTAGCTGTCCATCCTGCAATCGTGTCTCTTCGCTTGTTGTCCTCCACGAATCCTACTTCCAAGGACTCAGAGATTACGAGCAGAAGTGCATTCTCCTTGACTGCGGTTGACGCCTCGGACGACAGGATGATAGCATCAGTCGCTGGATAAGGCTGCAAAACCAATCACCGAACTGAGAGGGTTTATCGTCATGATAAGAAAAGTGTTGCCTCTTCCTTTCGTTCTTCTTTTGCTGAACTGGATCGGTGCGGACGCCGCGGAGGGAGAACAATTCCCCCTCTGGGACATCGCCCTGAAAAACAAAGACACTTTCCGGTTCTCGACACTTTTTACTGCCCAGAACGTTCGCCAACATCTCTCTTCGGAAGAAGGCGTTGACAAGGCGGTTCGCTGGTGCAAGGAGACTGCTGTGACGAAGGTCTTCATCGAATCATTCCGCGGCGGTTACCGCGCCGAGCGCGACGCACTCGAGAGAGCCAGAGACGGTTTCCGGAAAGAGGGCATCGAAGCCTCCGGCTGCATTACCACGACGAGGCTCGGCAAGAAATCGGTGAAGGGCTGGGACGACATCTGCTGCTACACCGACATCCCCACACAGGAAAAGCTTCAGAGCGAATTCGAGTTCGCCGCCTCTATGTTCGACGAGATAATGATAGACGACTTCCTCTTCACCGACTGCCAGTGCGAGGAATGCGAGAAGGCAAGGGGTTCTCGGTCCTGGGCAGAGTTCCGCTGCGAGCTTATGCTCGATGTCTCGAACAGAAGAATCCTTTCAGCGGCAAAGAAGGTCAACCCTAAAGTGAAAATCATCATCAAATATCCCCAGTGGTACGACAATTTTCACGAGAGAGGCTACGATGTTGTCCGGCAGACGAGAGATTTCGACCTCATCTGGGTCGGAACCGAATGCCGCGACCCGGATAACCGCCGCTGGGGACGGAAGGCACAGTACGAATCTTATTTCATCATGCAGTGGCTCGGAAAAATCGGAAAAGAAAAGAGCGGCGGCGGATGGTTTGACCCATATGGGACAAGCCCGCCGACATACGTCGAGCAGGCCCGGCAGACCGTCCTCGGACAAGCCAGAAATGCGCTGCTTTTCTGCTACGGCTCGCTCCAGGATAGACAGGGGGCCGCGGATGTCGCACGTCTCCGAGAAGAAATCCCCGCGCTTTTCCAACTCGCGAGCCTCGTCCACGGCAAACCCATCGTCGGCATTCACGCCCCGAAGCCGCCAAACAGTCGTCCCAAGAATGAGCCGTTTATTTTTGACTTCGTCGGAATGCTCGGTCTGCCGCTCGTGCCTTCGGCAGATATTGATCCCGACGCCAAAGCTGCCTTCTTCTCGCAGCACGCGCTGGCCGCCCCGACCTTCCCTGACAAATTGAAGAAGATGCTCGCTGATGGAAAACCTGTGCTTATAACCAGCCATCTCGCGGAGGATCTCAAAGAGGTTCTCGCAGGCGAGCCAAGACAGCTTCAGATTCTCAAGGTGGGCGACGAGCCGCGCGACCTCTATAACCTCACCCGCGAGGAACTCGATGCTCTTCGCAGGCCCCTCCTTGCTCCATTCGGCATCGAATTCTCCGCCCCTTCCCGCGTCGCGCTTTACCTGTACGGCGATGACCTCGCCGTAATCGAGAATTTCAACGACACCCCCGCCCAGATCTCGCTCGCGAAGAAAGGAGCGGCGTCCTTCTCCGGTATCCGCCTTAAGCCGATGGACGGCGGGGTATCGTCGGAGCTCAAGGGGAAGGTCGTCCATGGAACCCTTGTGGCCCGTTCCCTCCTCGCCGTCCTATGGGAGAATCGAGGGCACCCACTCGGCAGGAGCTGGGGCCAGCAGGCAGGGCTCCGGCCTGGCGCCTCCTTTCAAGGCTTGGGGGTGCTGGTTTCTGGCGGGCGCAGCGCGGCCTCAGCTGACGCAGCTAGTGCAAAAAGACGTTGACAAAGCAGGAGTTCCTGGTGTTTTATCTTCTCGGCTGGAACTATTCGCGGGGAGCGACACATGACTATTGCAGTCTCGGTTAAAGTTCACGATGGAGTCGTCTTAGCGGCCGACAGTGCTTCCGCACTCTATCGGTCAGATCCGTCAGGGCGAAGGAGCGTCGTGAAAGTCTACAATACGGCGAACAAGGTCTTCAACTTGTATAAGGGCCTTCCGATAGGCGCGATTACCTGAGGATGCGGCAGCATCGGGCGCGCGTCCATATCTACGCTCGCCAAGGACCTCCGTGGGCGCTTCATGGGTAACGATCCCCGGCACGAGGACTGGGTCCTTGAGCCGTCACAGTACAGCATCAGGGCGGTGGCGGAGGGGCTGCGGCGTTTTTTCTTCGAGGAACTTTACGTACCTGCCTTCAAGGAGTTTGAGGAGAAGCCCCTGCTGGGCTTTGTCGCCGCGGGTTACTCCGCCGGCGAGGGCCTTGCGGAAGAGTGGCGCATTCAGATCAGCGGGGGCCAGTGCGCGGAGCCGGAGCTACTGCGCGAGAAGGAAGCGGCCGGGATAAGTTGGAGCGGAGAGCCGGAGGCTATTACACGAGTCCTGATGGGCCACGGAACGATGCTGCCGGAGGTTCTCAGGGAACTGGGGGTCCCCGAGGAGCAGGTCGCTCCTGCGATGGGCCAGATAAGAGCCCGTCTCGAAGTGCCGATGGCTCTGGCCGCGATGCCAATTCAGGATGCCATCGACCTCGCCGCATTCTTCGTCGACGCGACAGTGAATTTTTCACGCTTCGCCCCGGGTCCACCGACCGTGGGCGGGCCGATTGAGGTGGCGGCAATAACCAAACACGAGGGTTTCAAATGGGTTCGCAGGAAGTTCTACTACGACGCCCGGTATAATCCCTAGGAGGGGCAATGTCGCTCAAACTGGACAAGGACAAGCTGTACAAGCCCGTAGACTCATCGCGGGTTCCCTACATAACCAGGGAGATTGAACTTGAGTACGAGTTCCATCCCGGAGCGAGCTACGATTCTTCCGGATGCCGGCCGCCACTCGCGGGCCAGGCGCCCAGCGCCGGGGGGCTGAGCCTACGGGGAAACCAGCGCAAGCCCTCTGGATGACCGGTCCCCTGGCGCGCGCTCCCGCGCGAACGTGCGCAGGCAAATCGATGTGCGCCCTGGCGTTAGGACCGGACCATTAGGTCGGCCTGCCGGAGCCGCCACCTCCGGGTGCCTTCTCTTCGCGCGTTGGCCTTCGCCGCTGGCGCGCAGGAGCTGCCTGCCTTCGGTGGGAGCGGGCCGTATTTTCGCGCGAGCTACTTCCCTGGGCTGGAAGCCGCCGGTCGGGGAGATTCCGTCAGCGCTGTGGTTATTCGATATGCGATCGTGTGTGCCGTGTCAATGTCCGGCAGAACCCCGGCCGACTTGCGGGCTTTGACCTGAATCCTCACGGTAGAAGGCGTCAGTTGCTCAAGTCTGATTGTCACCTTCGATTTCCGCACGTAGCCCTCTATTCTACCTGCCTCCTTGTCCGAAGTTTCGATGGCTCCCGCCCTCTCAAGAACACTCACGGAAGTACCCCAGGCCTGGTCATAGTTCCGGTCGAATTCTGTTTGCACAGTGTCCTCGCTGATTGCCATCCCGCCGACAACTCCTCCTCCGACGAGCGCGACGGGCACAAGAGCGCATCCGGAGATAACGTACATGGCCAACACGCTGGCTGACAGTGCGATTATTTTTGTCACTTTCCTTTCTCCCTTTTTCGCCTTTTTATCTGACTCTTCCGCTCCGGAGGAGACATGGGCGACGGGGTTCCTCCGAAGCAGGCTTCTACCGTGCCTGTCTTATCGCCGGTTTGCATGCGCACCTGACCGAAGCGCGCCCCGCATCCTGGCAGGCCTCCGCGAACGGCGATCACGGCAATAATTCAACGCGGTAGAATCGCCGCACCGCACCAGAAGCCGGCCCGAGGGAATGTGCGCCATTATCCGTCCAGGAATTGATGCCCGTGCCGGAGCCGGGCAGGTTGACGGTGGAATCTGGCCAGGACTTCAGGTCGGCGGACAGCCATACCTTATAGTTCGCCGGCGACGAGCTATCCCATTCGATGACAGGTTGGCCAGCCGCATTTTTGCTGATTCCCCGCATGCCAAAACTGCGTCGGAACTTCTGGACGCGATGGTTCTCGGTATCGGCGACATAAACATTCCCGAACGAGTCCAGAGCCACGCCGCGTGGCTCGTGGAATTGTCCGTGCCCATAACCTGCCGATCCCCATTTGGCTAAGAACCTGCCGCGCGGGTCGAATTTTTGAGTCCTGTTGTTAAGTCCGTCCGCGACGTAGACATTTCCGCATGAATCCACGGCCACGCTGTAAGGATTCCGAAACTGGCCGTCGCCGAAGCCGTACTGGCCGAATTGCGCGAGAAATCTGCCGTCAGAATCGAATTTCTGAATGCGGTTCCATCCCCTGTCTGCGACGTAGACATTTCGCCACGGGTCCACTGCTACTCCCTCCGGAAAGTAGAATTGCCCCGGACCGGGGCCTTGCGACCCCCATTTGGCCAGAAACTTCCCATCCGAATCCAACTTCTGAATCCTGTGGTTGTACGCATCGGCGACGAAGACGTTTCCAAGAGAATCCACCGCCACACCCCATGGGCAGAAGAACTGTCCATCGCCGGAACCAGCGGAACCGATTCGCGCCAAAAACCTCCCTTCGGAGTCGAACTTCTCAATCCGATCATTCAATGTGTCCGCCACATAGACAACCAAGCCCTGGCCTACACGAGGATCAACTGCGATGCCACAGGGGCCGTTGAGTTCTCCCTCGTCGCGGCCGTTCTGCCCCCACTTTGCCAAAAAAGCCCCGGCGGCATCAAAAACCTGAATCCTGTTGTTGCCGGCGTCCGCGACGAAAACCTTTATCTCCGGCGGACTCGTAACAGGTTTGGTCACTGCCAGGTCCCGCGGCATGTAGAACTGTCCGTCGGCCGGGCCCTGCGAACCCCATTTGCCCAGAAACTCTCCCGTCGAATCGAACTTCTGAATCCTGTTATTGCCGACCTCTGTGACGTACACGCTGCCTGAAGCGTCAACCGCTACACCGTGCGGCATGTCGAACTGCCCATCCCCGGAACCCCAAGACCCCCATTTCGCCAGAAACCTCCCCGTTGAGTCAAACTTCTGAATCCTCCCCCGATACATGTCCGTCACGAAGACATTTCCCTGGGAATCTACGGCTATCCCTCTGGGTGTCGCGAACTGCCCGTCGCCAGCACCTTCTGACCCCCATTTTGCTATGAACGCCCCCTGCGAGTCGAAGACCTGAATCCTGTTGTTCGTAGAGTCAACGACATAGAAGTGGTCCAGGGAGTCCACCTCTATGCCATAAGGCTGGTCGAACTGTCCGTTGCCGGAACCCTTTGAGCCCCATTTCAGGAGGAAGGTCCCATTAGAACTGAACTTCTGAATCCTGTTATTCGAGGTGTCGGCGACGTAGATGTTTCCCGACGTGTCCAGGGCTACCCCACCGGGGTAGAGGAATTTTCCGTCATCGGTCCCCTGCGATCCCCATTTCATGACGAGATTGCCCGAAGAATCGAACTTCTTTATCACATGGTTGCCCGCGTCGGCGACGAAAACGTTTCCGGAGGAATCCACGGCAACCGCGCCCGGGCGGTCGAACCGCCATGCCTCTGGAACATCCGGCCAGGCCGCGACAAACGCGTACGACTCCGTAGCGTCCCCCTGTAGAAAACAAAGCCAGGCCGCGCCCGACCAGAACACAGCCGCAACTCTACCGAAAAGTCCCATTTTCACACGATTCTGGTCATTCCTTCCTTTTGTTTTGGCCCAGCCGTCCCGCAGATCAAGGGATGACCTCAACCCGGTAAAACCTTTTCGCTATGCCGCTGACGGTGGCATCTCGCCATTCGGTCTTTTGTTCGACGGCGCTGACCTCGCCGCTGGCCGTCCGCCACGAGCTGAGATCGTCGCTCAGTCGCATCCTGTATCTCACTCCGGGAACGCTCTGCCAGCGAAGAACCATCTCACCGTCGAGGGACATTTCTTCAACCTTGAAGACCGAAGCAGCGTTCTTTGGGTCCGTTCCGGCGACAAACTCGTTGAGATTGCTTTGCCCGTCGCCGTCTGCGTCGGCGCTGGCGTCGTAGGGGTTGAGCTTGTTGAAGCCATATCGGTCCTCCCACCAGTCCGCCATTCCGTCGAGGTCGGAGTCAACGTGAATCGGGTCGAAAACGGTAACCTCGGTTGTTCCGAAGATGATGCCGAGGTCTTTGCTGACTTTCATGCCAGCTCTGAGGTAATCAACCGGATAGGTCTCCCATTCGCCTCTCGCCCGACTATACCCGTATGCATAGCCATGCGTATCCGCAACTATAGCTACGCGCTCCTGAACTTCGCTCTGAGAGTGATTCCCGACGAAGACGAGGGTGTCCCACTGGCCTGAGCCCGCGTTGTATGCGTAGCCCCTTTGGGTGCTCCAGGCCACGCAGAGCTGGTCTCCGGCCTTGCTGCCGATTGTACCGCCGGGGAGGTTCACGTTCGCCCAGTTGTGCATCGAGACATCATAGACGTAAGCCGCCCTGTCGGTCGTAATCATGGCCAGGTAATCCCCGACGCTGCCCGCCCGGGACCCGCCGGAAAGCGTATTCACTTTCCAGGCGCCATCGAGCCCGTCGTAGACGAACACTTCGACGTCAGTCCAAAAGGCCGCGACGTTTTCGGCCGCAGCTCCCTGAATTTCCCTCGACGGGAGAGTGATTGTTCCCCATTTCCCCTTTGCCGCTGAGTAACCGAATGCCTTCATGCTCGTCCTGACAATTCCTACACCGTCCGCAGTGAGCACCTCGGGAGAGGTCCCGGCGAGAAGCTCCGATTCCCATGCGGCGAGGGTCGGGCTGTATCCGTAAAGTTTCTTGTCGGTTCGGATGACAGCGACGTAAGCTCCGGCCGCACCCTCCGGGGAAGCTCCCGCGAGGGTGACTGTCGTCCACTTCCCTGCCGATGGGGAGTATCCGTAGGCGTATCCGCTTGTCCACAAAGCAGCTACTCCCTTTCCCACCTTCGCACCGACGGCCGTCCCGGAAGTGAGAACCGTGGACCAGCTTCCTTTTATGGCGCTGAAAGAATGAGCCCTGCTGCTGCTCCATATAAGGGCGACGTCCTCATCCGCCAACCCCTTGTCCGGTGTTCCCGATAGGATGCTCGATTTCCAGGCGGCACCGCTTGCGCTGAAACCGTAGGCTGTCGTCGCCGTCCATACAAGAGCCACCCTCCCGCCGATAGCCGACCCGAGCGGGTCCACCGGAAGCGAAAGCTCGTCCCATTTATCCAGAATGGCACTATACGCGTAGCTCCTCCTTCCCGTCCTGACCAGAGCTATCTGCTTGCCCACCTCGACAGATTCTATGCTCCTGGTCAGGCTGCAGACATTCCATTTGCCCGTCAGCGCGCTGTAAGCATAGGCCCTGGTCGCCGTCCAGACCACTGCCACATCGTCCGCGGCCTTGGAGTCAAGCGGCTGCTCCGCGAGGGCAGCCTCCGCCCAGGTGGGAATCGTTGAGCTGAAAGCCCACGCCTTCGACGGCCCCCAGCAGACCGCTGTCCTCGGGGCGACTTTCCGACCAGAGACGGGCGTCAGAATGGCCTGCATGACCCACGTTCTTTTGCCGCGGTCGTAAGCGTGCGCCGCCCTCTGCGTCATGACCAGCGCAACGCTCTCCTCAACATCGGTGCTGCGTATCGCTTCCGGCAGGATGCTTTTCCTCCAGGAAGAGACCGAATCCGCCCTCTGCGGCATCCCTCCCGTCAACGCAAACCCCACGAGCGCCATCAATCTCAGCAGTCTCTCTCTTGCGAACTGAATCATCGTCATTCCTCCAGTTAACCCGCACAGCCACAATTGTGACATGCAGCCGGAAAACAAAGCGCCCAAATGAAGGGCACGTTACTCGAAACTTATCGGGTCAACATCAATCCCGACCTTCACGCTGCGCGGGACCTTCAGCTTTCTCATGACCTCTCTATAGGCAGCGGTCACCCCGCCGATGGCGGGGCATTTCACCAAGACCCGGTAACGGTACATTTTTTTCGCTCTGACAATCCGGGCTGGGGCCGGGCCGAGGACTTTTCCTGTCTCGGCGAGCATCTCTGCCATCGCCTTGGCAGCATCCTTAGCATTCTCCTTGACGCATCCTTCGTCTTTCCCGGTGACGGTCACGCAGACCAGATGTCCTGCCGGAGGATACATCAGCTCCTCCCGCTGCCTTGTCTCGTCGCGGTAGAACATCTCGTAATCGTGCGCCTTAGCCGCGAGAATAGCCGCATGCTCCGGACGGAAAGTCTGGATGACGACCTCTCCAGCGACCTCCCCTCTGCCGGCTCTTCCCGCAACCTGCATTATAAGCTGGAAAGTCCGCTCTGAGGCCCGAAAATCGTGCACGTGCAAGGAGGTATCAGCCGAGATTATCCCAACAAGGGTAACGTTCTCGAAGTGCAGCCCCTTGCTTATCATCTGTGTCCCGAGGAGAACATCGGCCTTGCCGACCTTGAAATCCCGCAGGATCTTGAAATGGGAGTCCTTTTGTCGGGTTGTATCGTAATCCATCCTCAGCACCCTTATCTCAGGGAAGACTTTTTTTAGCACTCGTTCAACTTTCTGGGTGCCGATACCGTGGTGAGAGAGGGTGCTCGTCCTGCAGAAGGGGCAGGTGCTCAAAGCCGGCATCGAACGCCCGCATACGTGACACAGAAGCGTCTCATTTTTCTTGTGGTACTTCATTGCGACGCTGCAATCCTGACATTCCAGCACTTTGCCGCATAGGGGACAGCTCAGCGCGGTGGAGTAGCCGCGGCGGTTCAGAAAAAGCATTGCCTGCTCCGACCTCTCCAGCCTCTTCTCTATGGCGCTGAGAAGAGCGTCAGAGAATATCGGCACTCCTTTCTGTTTTTCGGCCTCCCTCCTCATATCCACCACAAGCATACTCGGAAGGGGGCGGTCGTCAACCCGCTTCGGGAGGCGCCCGAGGCGGTATTTTCCTTTCTCGGCGCAATGGAACGATTCCAGCGAAGGCGTTGCGCTGCCGAGAACCACCACGGCGCTCTCGTTGCGGCCGCGAAATAGCGCCACATCACGTGCGTGGTACATGGGGCAAAGCTCCGATTGCTTGTAGCTTGCGTCATGCTCCTCATCGAGGGTGATCAACGCGAGGTTTGGCGAGGGCGAAAAGATCGCGGAACGCGCCCCTACCGTTATTTTAGCGGTTCCGGTGCAAATCCTGTGCCATTGGTCGTGCCTTTCCCCGTGCGACAAGCGATGATGCAGAACTGCGACCTCTTCCCTGAACCGTGACCGAAACCTTTCGATGGTCTGCGGCGTCAGCGAAATCTCCGGAACGAGCATTATGCTGCTTTTCCCCTTGGCAAGGGCGTGGCCGATGGCCTGGAGGTATATTTCGGTCTTACCGCTTGCCGTCACGCCCTGAATCAGATGGACTGCGTGAACACCCGAATCCATATCCCGGCAGATGGAGTCGAATATAGCCTGCTGCTCCGGATTCAGCCTTTTCGGCTCGCTGCGGAGGAAAATGTCCTCTTTCATTGCCAGTCTGTCCACCGGTCTCTTTTCGAGCTTCGCCAATCCCATTCTCACCAGTCCCGTCACCGCCGCTGGCGAACAACCGCTCTCCTCGCACAACTGCCTGAGTGGGATTTCCTTGCCCGCGTTCAGTAGAACTTCCAGCGCAGCCGCCTGCCTGGCAGCTTTACGTCGCAGCTTGATGCACGCCTCCCGCGTCGCCTCCATCGTCGAGGCGCGTTTCACAAAAGTTATTTCCTTGAACCGGGCGCCCGGCCGGCGAACGCTCGCCGGCACAATGCATTTCAGCGTCGCCCCCATCGGCGCGCAATAGTAATCTGAGACCCATACCGCAGCCTCCATGAGTCTATGCGGTATGGAAAAATCCCCCGCGGCCTTTCCCGCGATATCTTTCACTGGCTCAAAGGAGGGCTTGTCCGAAAAACTGACCACATAGCCGGTTCGCATCGCATTGCCGAGGGGAACTAAAACCCTGCTGCCGACGGCAATGCTCTCGCGAAGGCTCTCCGGGACAGCGTAGTCCAGCTCCTTCGCGACGGCGACTTCCAGCGCAACCTGCGCGAACTTTTTCGAGGAGCCTTCAGTTCCCATTCTTCTTCTGGCCTCGCCCAAGAAACTCCAGGACTTTCTTCATATCCTCCCAGACATCCCAGCTCTTTCGCGGGTCTCGCAACAAGTAAGACGTGTGAAACGTTGGCATCACCGGTATGCCACGGAAATTTCCCCAATTCCCCCTCAGCTTCGTTATGGGCGTTTTGACTCCGAGGAGAGTGTGAGCCGCGTGCTTCCCCACGGCGACGACCACCTTCGGCCGGATAATCTCCAACTGCTTCGCCAGGTATGGAAAACACCGCTCCACTTCCTCCGGAAGGGGATCGCGGTTCAATGGCGGGCGGCACTTCAGGATATTGGCTATGTAAACCTCCTCTCGCTCGTATCCCATTTTCTTGATCAGCCTCGTCAAAAGCTGCCCTGCTCTCCCGACAAAAGGTCTCCCTTGCTCGTCTTCGTCCGCTCCCGGCGCCTCGCCGACGAAAACGATTTCTGCCTTCTCGTTTCCTTCGCCAAAAACGATGTTGAGCCTGTCGCGTCCTATCGGGCACTTCTGACAATCCTTAATTGCGTCCTCGAGGTTGCCGAGGGTCCTCACCCCGGCGGCCCTGCGAAGAATCCTCTCGATGGCTTTCTTCCCTTCGGGCGGCAGGTGCACTTCGCCCGCGCCATCGGCCTTTTTCTGAAGAAGATATTGCTTCATCCTTCCGAGGAAATCCGGCTGCTTCTCACTCCGCCTTTCAGCCACACTCTCCTCCTCGAATGGCGCGTGCGATCCATCACTTCAGCAGGAGCCACCACGACGCAAGAGCCGCCGCCAGGACGAATCCCGTGTCGGCGACGATCTCGCACCTCATGGCCTGATTCATAAGCCGGAAGTGATAAAGAGACAAGTAAACAAGAACATACGCCAGCGTCGCCAGTTGAGCAAATCCGGAACCGTTCACCCACCCCTTCGCGCTGCCGATGGCGACAAGAGTCATGCTGGCAGCCACGACAAGCGATAAAAGCAATTTCGTCTTCCTCTGGCCGATCATAAGCGGGATGGTCTCGATACCGATCATCATATCTCCCTGGACGTCTCTCAGGTCAAGTAGCGTTGACCGGGCGAAAACCGCGGCAAAAGAGAAAGCGAAAACCGTCAGCGTCGGTCGAACCTCGATTTTCCTTCCCAGCTCTAAGATTGGCAAAACCACAATCATCAAGCACCACGCCAGAGCCGTCCCGAGGTTCTTTGACATCGGTATATCTCGCACACGCCTGACCTTTATAAGTTTGGCTATCACTTTCGGGACAAGCGGCATGCTGTACGCCAGACCGAGAAGCGTGCCAAAGAGGATTAGGCCCAATGCGACCGGACTTATCAGGGCCGAAAGAGCTACGCCAGCCCCAGCCGCGGTGAATCCCGCCGCGACAAGCCCGGTCTTGTGCTTTTCCAGGACATTTAATTTGTACGACTCCTTGTACTGGGCATATTCGCGGTCAGTGAAATGATTGAGAACGTGTATTGCAAAAATGTAACAGGCCGAGACCAGCACCGAGAGCCACGCTGCTTCCATCCCCCTCATAACTGAAGACGCGAAACAGAGCGCCGCCGCCCCAATCCCGACATAGACGTCTCCCTTCACGATGAACTCCACGAGCCGCGAGACCGCCCTCTTCAGCCTGCTTTCTCCCGCGTTGCTCAAGTGGACGATGCGGTCAATGACCTTTTCTATGACCCAGTTCGGCGTTGACGCCCCTGCCGTCACGCCGATGTTCGCGCTTTCGAGGAGGTCGGTCTCTTTCAATTCCGCTGGCTCTTCCACAAGGAGAGTCCGCACGCCCATGCCGCGCGAAATCTCCGCCAGCCTCCTTGTGTTGGCGCTTTCCTTTCCTCCCACGACAACCATCGTGTCAACCTTTTTTGCCAGCGCTTTCACCTCTTCCTGGCGACGCGTCGTGGCATCGCAGACCGTGTCGAAGACCTTCACCTCCTCGCACTTCTTACGGAGCTCCTTGACGGCTTTCTCGAATAACTGTCTCTCCTGAGTGCTCTGCGCCACAACACAAACCTTCCCGGCCGGAATATCCGCCGCATCGTCAACCCCTTCCACGACCATTCCTCTGCCGCCTGCATATCCCAGCAACGCCGAAACCTCCGCATGCCCTTTGTCCCCGACAATCACGACTGTGTAGCCCTCGTTCGCGGATTTCTCAATGATGTTTCGTATCCGAAGCACAAGCGGGCAGGTGGCATCCCGACATTCCAACGGCGACCTCCTGATTTCCTCTCTTTCTTCCGGCCCTACGCCATGCGCCCGAACAATCACCGTTCCCGATTTCAATCCCTTTATGGTGTCAACGACCCGGACATTTTTCCTTTCCAGCATCTCGACTGTCTGGGGATTGTGAATCAGAGGCCCGAGGGTGTATATCTCTTTCCCCTTCTCCTTAGCGGTCTCCAGGGCGATATTCACTGCCCTCTTCACCCCCATGCAAAACCCAGCCGTCTCGGCAAGATAAATCCTCATCGCCCCGCCTCCCCTTTCAGCGGATACTTCCCGCAGGTGTACCTCGCCCCCTCCGGGCAATAGCCGAGCCGCTCACACTTCGCCCCGGCTTCTCTCCCGAAAATCGAAGGCACCTCCTCCCTGCAAATCCGCAGCATCTCATTTGCCAACCGCCTTATCTCCCATTGCGCGCGGTTGCAGCACCGAACAGAGAAAAAATGCAATAGCTCCCTGCAATTCATTGTAACCACTATCTTGGTCTCCGCAGCCTCCGGCAAAATGAACCTCGCGTCCTGATTCGCCAACTCACCTTTTATCCCTTTCCTGTTCAGCGCCCGCACGATTCGCAGATACTTCTCCCGAGTATCCTCCATCGTGGCCTCAAACATCCCTTTCAGCTCCTCATCGGCTTCAATCGTCGGGGGAATCACATACGAGAAATCCTGCATGCTCACGTACCGCTGACTCTGCTGCGAATAGGACGCCAGCCGATGCCTGACAACCTGAAGGCTGCATGACCGCGATATGCCTCTTATCGCAAACGTCATGCTGACGTGCTCCAATGGGCTCTCATGGCCTGAAGCTACGACCTTCCGAATGAGGGCTTCTTTCTTCTTCAAATCCTCATCGGGCGATCCCGGTTTCGGCGCCGCTCCCGAGACGGGATGAAACTCGTCCCCCGCAAACGCCGCGGAATAGCATTGCCTGCACGCCGAATAAACCACCTCCAGCGCGTTCGGCGTCATCGCTATCAGCTTCACCTTCAACTCCGCTCCGGCCATGTTTCCGCCGCCTCTCCTCGCCCTGCGCGGCCGTTCGCACTCCGCTGAAGACCCGGGTGGGCTCGTCAATCACCCCCTGATTGTCTCCGGGTGCTCCCTGGTTCGAGAGGCATTCCATCTGCCCCCATCCCGGACATCGCAACGAGATCTCACCCAGCCACTACAACACCGAATTGTTTCCCTCAGCTACGTCATTCTGCCTCACTTATCCCCGCATGTCAACCTCGCGCTGTGGGCGGGCGCGGCTGGGTAATCAGGTCGTGTAGATAGAAGTGTGTGAATTTATGGCTTAAGGGCAAAGGAAAGGGTGTATTCTCCCTTCAAAAAGGAACGGAGTTGTTTAAGGTTGAAGGAAAGGAGGATAGACCCATGGTGGAGGAGCCGGATTTCCGAAAGCACAGTATAGCTGACTTTGGCTGGGCTATGAAGGAGATTTTTTTAGAGGAGGTGAGGGGACGAGGTCGTCGAGGGATCTCCCGCCCGGGGCGGGATTGGAGGGGTGCGTGGCGAGGGAATTTGGGGAGTATGTGGAGGCGGACAGGTACGAGCGTAGCGAGGGGAGGAAGGAGTATCGAAACGGGCATCGGACTCGGAGTTTAATGACGACGTGGGGTTTGATAGAGGATATTCACGTTCCGCGAGGGAGGGGGAAGGGACTCCAGCCCAAGACATTCGAGAGGTACAAAGGGGTTCACAAGAGGGTGGATGAGGGGGTTTTGAAGATGTTCCTGATGGGGGTCTCTACGAGGAAGGTTGGGGACGTGCTGAAGGGG